>Ga0310810_10000159_pt1 | contig 69433 bp, 102 predicted proteins | sample NCmetagenome_FD_207641 | JGI IMG/M metagenome (GOLD analysis project Ga0310810, IMG submission 207641) | Soil microbial communities from experimental microcosm in Duke University, North Carolina, United States - NC | ecosystem: Engineered > Artificial ecosystem > Soil microcosm > Unclassified ...
GAAATTTCCCCGACTTGCACCCCGGAGCTCACGCTCCGTGGTCGTCGACCACGCTGAGTGGTCACCACGAGCCGTGAGCACGTCACCACACCTCGTGACCCTCACGGTGCGTGGTGACGTGCCCACGGACCGTGACCCTCACCGCCCGTGGGCGGCGGTCACCGTCGGTGGGGACCGTCGGCGCCCGGGGGACCATCCCCCGGGGCCGTCCTGTCTAGCCCTTCACCTTGTCGACCAGGGTGTGCGACCTTCACGGAGAGTGGTCGCAGCTCACTCTCCGTGGTCGTGGGCCGTGACCAGGGGCGACCGCGCGCCGTGGTCGGATTCCGCCGATTCCGCCACGCCGCGTGAAGGTCGCACACTTTCGCGGGTGAATCTTCCGCGGCGTCCCCCGTGCCCCGTGAGCAGGCGCGATGCTGGCGCCATGACAGCAACCACAACCACCACCACCACCGCGGGTCGCGTCGCGCCCGCGGTTCCCCTTCCCGACGACATCACGGCGTGCCTGCTGGGCACGGCGTGTCCGCTGCCCCTGTCGCCGCTGGGCCGCGGCTGGGCCGTGCTCGCTGAGGTGATCGACAGCGAGGCGACCGCAGAGGCGATGCGGTCGGCCCTGACATACCCCGGGGCACGGAACGCGCTCGTGACGGCCGTCAGTCTCTGCCAGCACGGCGAGACCTTCGCGGACGCGGCGAGCGATGAGGGGGACGGCACCGTTCTCGCATCCTTCCTCTCGCTGGCGGTCGCGACGGCACGCCTCGTGCGGGCGGAAGATGACGCGGTCGACGCGGCCGGACGGCCGGAGCGCGGCGACGATCCCTGGCGCACCTACGTGGAACGGTGCGGTCGGCTCGCCCTGGTCCGCTCGCTCCGGGCGGCGAGGCGCGACGACGCGGGCCCCGACAGCAGGGACGCGATGTACCGCACCGCCCGCGCCGATGACCCGTCCGTGACGGCACCGCGGGCACCTCGCAAGAGCCGGTCCCCCGGGGCCGCGGTCCCGAACGTCCCGCGCTCCCGCAGCGAGCGCATCGCGGCAGAGGTGCAGCGGGCGGCCAACGTGTGGGCCGACACGGTCGGTGCCGGTCCCGATGCCGCCCGCGGCGTGCCCCCGATCCTGGGTTCCGCCTCGCAAGCGTTCGCACAGTCGATCGCGGGCGACCCCTGCTGCCCCCTGGCCTACGGCCCCGCCGACGCCGATGGGCACCGCCACGCGTGCACCGCGAGGTGCTGGCCGCTGGGCGGTTTCGACACCTACAGCCCGCGCCAGATCAGTGGCACGGTCCGGGGCCGTCAGGTCCGTGCGGGCGAGCGGATCGGTCTGACCATCCCGGTGCCGATCGACGACGCGGACAACACCTACCCCCTGGCGGGGCCGACCGTGAGCAGGGACCGGGACGAGGTGCTCGTGTGGCACGCGTTCCACGCGTTCCCCCTGGGCTGTGCGGTGCAGCGTTCGCATGGCGATACCGACACGGACGCCCGGCTCCCGGACAAGGTGAAGACGCGGCTGCGCTGGACACCTCGTCGGGCGCGCCAGCACCTCACGAGCGGTGACAAGCGCTTCACGCCCACCACGTTCGTCCGGGACCGGGGCACCGCCACGCGGACCCCCGCACGGACCGCCGAGCACGTCGCCGCTGGCGGCACGTTCGACCAGGACGTCAGGACGTCCTACGGGTCCAGCACGTTCGTCGGATGGCGCCGAGTGCGCGAGGCGACGGCGCCGAGCGAGGTGCCCGCACGCAAGGTCGCCCGGACCAGGGCCGTCCGTGCCATGACCACCCAACAGCGCGCCGTCATCACCCTGGTCTGCGACGCGGCCCTGCTGGTCATGTTCGACGGTCGCCCCCGCACCGCCCACCGGGACGAGACCGGCGCGGGCTACGTGGTGACCCGCACGGGCGACGGCATCCTTTCGTTGGTCACGCCCGACGGCATCACCTCGCCCCTGCGGACCGACCCGCGGGGCATGGCGGCCGACGTTCGGACCGCGATCACAGCCTGACGCAAGCGCACCGATCCCCCTCGCCCGCAGACCATGGGCGAGGGGGATCTTGCGCGTATGGGCGGCAAGCGCGCTCCAGCGTCCCCCTCCCCCGGTTTGCGTTCGCAAACGCATCGCCCGCTATGGGGGTAGCGCTCCAGAGGTTGCGTCGCTCTACGGGGCACGTAGGCACCTATGCGGGCACGCTAGGTGCGGGGTCCGGAGGGGGAGGGGGTCCCCCGGGGGCCGACTGAGACCGGTTCCAGCGCGGCTCGCCCCGGCACGGCGCGTGCTCTAGCTACGCCCTCTTCAAATTCACGTTTACGGGAGGCACGGGTCTTGAACAGGACCAAGTAGTTGAAGACTCTCCCCGGGTGTTGTCGTCGCTGGCCGCCGTCCGCTCGACAGCCTGACGGTATCAGATGCCTCCAAACGTCTGGCAAGTGCCCAGCTCAGCCGGGGTCCTTCCCGCATCGTGGGAAGTTGCATCTGCAACGAGCTGGGGGTGTTTCATGACGGGCAGACCACACTCCCGGTCACCGGGCTCTCCCCGGGCACCATGCCCCCAGCTCGATCTTCAGCCTAAGCGAACCAGCTTCGCTCGGGCCTCCTCCAACACGTCGACCCCGTAGAAGCGGCACACCCCGGCGACCAACGCGATCAGGACGTCCGCCACCTCCTCGGGGACGTCGCCGCCTTCCTTCCCTGGGCGCAGCATCCCCCGCTCCCCGAAGTGCGCCTTCGCGACCTCACCCAACTCTTCCTGCGCTTTGGCGATGACGTCGGTGAAGGTGCAGTCCGGCCACAGCTTCCGCTGGAACGCGGTCGCCTCCGTCTCGAAGTCAGCCCAACGGTCACTCATCCGAACAGCTCCTTCGCCCGCCGCCACGGGCACTCGGGGGCGTGCTGGTCGATCCACTCGGCGGGGGTGTAGGGCACCGGCACCGGACCCGACGTGTCGAACCACGCCAGCATGTGCTGGCACAGCACGCACTCGCCGTCGCTCACCGGTTCCCGGCCTCGCGCCAGGTCAGACACGATCGACGCCAGCGCCATGATCTCGTCGTCGGTCATCGGGGCTCCGTCGTGATCGTCCACGACCCGAAGTCGTCGTCGGACTCGACCCACGCCAGCTCACCCGCTGTCACCGAAGACTCGACGAGGACATCGCCGCCGAGCGACAGCACCTTCACGAGCGTGTCCATCGGGAACTCCCCGAGCCCGAGCGAAGCTCCCAGCCCCATCGCGTTGACGAACTCCTCGGTCCACAGGATCGACACGTCCGCGGGTTCCATCCGCTTCCACACCTGGATCCGCACGATCTGCGACGGCGGGACGAACCGCTCCTTCTCGGCGCACGACAGGGCGTAGCCCTCCTGCTTCAGCGATCCCAGGATGTCCTTCACCGCCCGCTCGCGGTTGTCGAGATCCGACATCATCCACGCCTCCAGGCAGTCGTAGATCACCTCACCCGGCGTCCTCATCACTCCGCCTCCAATGCTCTACGGATCTTCGTCACGAACCGGTCGATCTCAGCGCGCGTCTCGCCCCTGGCGTCCAGCATGTAGACCGCTGCGATCACCGCTTCCTCCATCCGGCGCAGGCGCGCCAGCTCCTCGGCGTCTTCACTCATGGCTTCTCCTCTGTCTGCGAGTCATCTGATCGAGCGGCCTCACCAGGAACCGGGCCACCACGTAGACGTCGATCAGGATGATCACGCCCGTCGCGAACAGGACCCGGTCGAGCGTCATCCCGTCGCGGCCTTGATGAGCTGAGCCAGCTTCGCCGAGCCCAGAGGCGTCGGATGGACGCCATCCTTCAGATAGTCGAAGGCGTGGATCTCTGCTTCGCCTGCCCAGTTGATGATCTTCGTGCAGTCCGCCTTGCGCTTCGACACCGCGTTCACGATGGCGACGTTGAACTGGCGGGACCGCAGGCGGGTGGCGTCGTTCTGGTTGTTCCACACGTTCACCCACGCCACGCAGCCCGGCACGAGTCGCAGAAGCTCCGAGATCGACGCCTCGTCCATCGTCGGGTCCAGATCCATGTCGTTGGTGCCCAACTCGATGACCGTCCAGCCGCCCGGCGTCAGCCAGGTGAGGATCGGCGGGATCGCCTCCGCGCCCGAGGTCCCGGCGCGCCATGAGCCGTCGGGGTTCGTGAGGATGCCCTTGCGGTACATCCCGCGGCCCGGCTGGTTGTCCATGAAGATGTTCGGCATGTACTTGGTCAGCTCGCCATCGAGCTGTGCGGTGAAGGCGATCGAATCGCCCACGATCACCGGGTTGTGGCCACCTGACGGCGGCGCGCAGCCAAAGAGCGACCAGGCCGTGACGAGTGCGCCAGCGGCGATCGCCAGGTAGCACCAGAGCGGGAGGCCGGTGCGCTCGGGCTTCGATGTCGAGGGTCGCTGAGGCAGCATCAAATCACTCCGTGTGAGTACCAGATGAGGTTGGTGCGGTCGAGCTGGAAGTCCGGGCAGATCCAGTAGATGTCGGGGTTGGTGCCCGGAGGCGACCAGCCGCCGACGAGGAGGCGCATCCCGCACTGGGCCTCGCGCTCGAACCAGATGGCCGCGGTCCCCGGGTCCTGGGGAGAGTTGTTCAGGTGGTCGTTGGTGATGAAGAACGCGGCGTGGGACTTCTCGTGGTACTCGACTTGGAGCGCCACGTTCTTCGACGGGTCGATCGTGTTCTGCGTCGCCTGCGCCTTGGCGATCGCGGCGTCGTCGAGGTAGACGGTCTTCGTGTCGATCTCGTAGCCGCCGGGCGCATTGCACTGGAGGTAGGGATCACGCTGGCAGGGAACCGGCGCGTGGACGACATGGGCGCCACTGGAGTTGGCGAACCAGGCGTCGAAGCGCTCTTTCACCGTCGCTCCAGCGGGGTGCGGCGGCGCGCAGCCCCAGATCACCAGGGCGACGGCCGCCACCAGCGGGCCAAGCGCCCTCAGCAGTCGGTTGCGCTCCCGGTCAACACACGGCGGGCAGCGCCCGTCACAGCACTTGCGCTTCATGGCTGCACCTCCTGGACGGCCCGGCGGATCACGGTGCCGGGCTCAGTTGAAACAGGGGGATGATCCATTCGGGACAACTTCCTCGACTGAACACGACCGCTCCCAAGGCGTCACGCCCAGCGCGGTGCTCCTCCATGGAGCCTCCCGTCGTGTACACGTCGTCAACGATCAGCAGGTCGCCGCAGCGAGAGGCGTACGGCCGCAAAGCGTAAGCGAGACGGAGACCGCCGGTCGGGACTCCTTCCACGGACGAGAATGGACGCACGCGCTCTGCGATGAGTTGCGCGAGCACGTCGAGATCGTCGTTGTCGAGGCTGTCGCACTCGATCTTCCACCAGGACGAACGACCAGAGTGGAGGACGATCGCTCCACGTTGGAACAAGGTCATGGCTGCGCCTCCTGGACGGCCCGGCAGGCGGCGACGTAGGCGTCGGCCTGGTGCTTCCAGAACTCACATCGGCTGGTGAACTCTGAGCCGCAGGCACACCGAGTCTTCGTGTCCCAGCCCGGCGTCGGGACCTCGACGTGGGCGGGGACGTAGCCGGTGCCCTTGCAGGTCGGGCAGAGGCTTGGCATCAGCGAGCGCCGCGGGTCGACTGGATCAACGATCGACCCTCCGTCGCACGTCGGGCACTCCGGTCGTTGCAGCACGAGGATCGAGTGCTCGTCGGCGTCAGGGTCGATGCCGAGGGCTTCGAGGATGTTCGTCGCGTCGATGCTGGCGAACCCGGATCCGGGAGTGAGCAGATCGACGATGTCCTTGTGGATCGTGGTCACGGGTTCACCGCCTCGATGCGCGCCTTGCGCCACACCGCCGGAGCTGCGGCCACCGGGTCGTCGTAGTGGCCCGAGCCGAGGCCGAGGACCGGCGCGGTGTCGAGATGGAAGGTCAGGACGGGCGGCGGGTCGGAGCCGTCGCCGGTGATCTTCACCACCGGCAGTGCCCGCCCGAGGGTGCGGGCCGGGATGACGCAGTTCGTCCAGAACTCCCAGCCGTTCAGCCAGTACTTGTCGACGGGCTCGTAGTAGTCGTGCAGCGACTCCGAGGCTGGCCCCAGCTTGATGGCGCAGGAGTGCGGCTCGCGCGGCCCGTGGACGCCGCTCGGGTCGGGGGTCGAGGACCAGAAGATCTCCCGCAGGACGTAGGTCACCGGCGGTGGGACCGGGGGCGGGTTGATGACGGGCGGAGCGCAGCCGATGAGCGCTGCCGCTGTGGCGACGAGCAGGAGGCGCCTCATGTGCCCAGCACCCCTACGGCCATGTAGCCGTCTCGTGACAGTGGCAGGGCGAGCACCCACCAGAAGTCCTCGCGCTGGTCGAAGTGGCAGCGGAAGTCTGGGTCGCCGGGGATGTAGCCGTTCGTCGCCCAGCAGACCGCCTTCTTCGTGAAGGCCGGGTCGTTCTTGTAGCCCGACGCCTTGACGGTGGGCAGCGAGTGCTTCGGGCCGGAGAGGCACGCCTGCGACCAGAGGATGTACTGCGACGGGCTCACGTAGGCCGGGCGGAAGTGCGCCTCGAAGCCGGGATTGGAGACCGCCTGGTCGTAGAGGACGACCGTGCAGTTGAGCGACGCCTGGCCGTTGGTCGGCGGGCTCCACGTCCAGATCTGGTTCACGGCCTGCGTCACGGCGTCGATGAGTCGATCCAGGGGCGAGCAGGCCGTCTGCGTGAGCAGCGACAGCGCCAGGAGAGAGGCCAGCAGGGCTCGGAACTTCATGAGTGCTCCTCACAGGTCAGGGGCCCGATCCAACCTCCGAAGCCGTCGGGCTTCTGGCGGTTCGGGTTCGGGCAGTTCGTCACGGTGCAGATCCGAGCTTCGATCCGCGCCGCCTTCTCCTTGTTCCACCAGCCCCGATGGGGACCGCCGTCCATCGGTCGGGGCCGGGACTCAGTCGCCACGGGCGTGCGCCGCCGAGCACCTGGCCAGCACCTTCATCAGGGTGTCGGCCTCGACCTTGGAGAGCGACAGCTTGGCGTCGATCTTCAGGAACGTGCCCTCGTAGAGGGTCCACTCGACCGCGGTCTCCGGATGGGCGAGGAAGCCCAGCAGGATGCTGGCCAGCACCTCTTCGTCGGTGGTCTCACTCATGGTCTCCCCTTCCGCGCACTAGCGGCTCGATGAGCCAGACGATGGCTCCTACCAGGATGAACGTGACGATGACCGTAGCGCGTGGGTCTACCCGGAGCGCCACGAACGTCTTGGCCAGGAACTCGATCACCCTTCGAGTATACACCCCCGTCAACGTGTAAACTCAACTCCATGGAGCCCATCGAGATCTCTCATCTTTCCCTTCACGCCCGCTTCGTCGCCGACTACCCAGTCACCGTCGGCGACCCCGTCCACTTCTCGATCACCATCGGAGACCAGATCATCGACCTTCAGGGCTGGATCCAGGAGTGCCGCTACGACCCCGAGGTCCACGACGGCTACCAGGTGTCCGCCGTCTACCGGATCCCCCGCCCGCCGCGCCCCGCCAGTGAGCACGACGCCCTGGACGACGCGTTCTGATGGGATTCAGACAGGAGGTGGCCGTGACCATCATGGCTGACATCTGCCGCGAGTCCGGCTACCCCGACTCGACGGCCTACAACGCGGCGCTCAACGAGTGCCTCCGCATCATGATCGCCACGTCGGACGACTTCAAGGCTGGCCGCGCGGACGCCTACGAGTTGTGCTCGAAGCTCCGCATGTACAAGCTGGTCGCCGACCGTCTCTTCCGAGGAGTCCCATGACCGTCGAACATCGTGTCGTCGGGTCCATCGACGAGGAGTGCTACGCCGACTTCTGGGAGGCGCTCTGCGACGAGGACGGCTGCGACTGGCGCACCAACACCTTCACCGAGGAGCGCGCCCGCGCTCACCTCGCTGCTCACCGGGCGATGATGCACGAGGACTAGGGTTGGCCCATGCGCCGAGCCTTCTACCTCGGGCCGTTCCTGCTGCTGCTTCTCGGCTGCCTCCCCCCGTTCCGGGGACCGTCGCCCAAGCCGCTGCCCAACCCCTACGACGGCCACCACTGGCGCCTGAACTACTGCGCGCCGAACGTCCGCTGCATCGTGTGGATCGACCATCACACCGACGGCGCCTACGTTCTCGGCCCCGTCGCCCCGCAGTACGGCTGGCCGTGGTGCCAGTTCAAGGAAGGCGACGAGTACGTCTCGGAGGGCGACTTCAAGACCACCCTCCCTCCCCCGCCGTTCTGCCCCTAGACGCGACGAAGCCCTGGGCTGTCGTACCAACCCAGGGCTTCGTGCTCACCTCATCCCCCAGGGGGGACCATGAGGATGAGGGATCAGGCGGCGGTGCCGTTCTGGTAGCTGGCGTAGAACCGCATCTCGTTGCCGTCGTCGCTCTTGCGCTGGGCGGTCTTGACGCCCCGGCGCTGCATCCCGGTGCGGAGGTTCGAGGCCACCCGCTGGACCCGGCGCTGATCGCCGACCGAGACGTTCGGGAGCGTGGCGAACAGGAACCACGTTCCCGGGCTCGTCTTGCAGATCTCGGCGAGCTTCTCCAGCTCGGGGTTGGCCGGGCGGCCGGGGCCACCCTTGAACGGGATGGCCGGGGGCAGCTCATCGACTGCCGTCGGCGTGTAGACGATGTCGAAGGTTGACGCCTTCGTGCTCATGCTGGTGCTCCTGTGATTGGTTGGACTTGGGTCTTGTGGAGTGTGCGGAAGGCTCCGTCGTCGAACTGCACGCGGCACTGATTGCCGTGACGGCCGTGAGTCCTCCAAGCGACGAGGCTAGCCCAGGTGGGCTGACGGTCGGCGGTTACCCAGACGGGTCCCCTCCGTGCTGCCCACCTGATCATGAACTCCTCACTGAACTCCACGTCTTCAAGTATACACGGTGTTTACCGAGATGCAACCACTACCTACCAGGACTTTCCCCACTTCGCCTGAAGCAGGAGGCGGTCGGAACCAAGCTCGGCCATGACCTCGGGGTAGTGCTGTGACGAGGTTCCACCACCAGGGGGATGCTGCACATGCACCCCCTCCACCACCATTGCCTTGCCCCCCATGAACCGGCACGTGTAGACCAGGTCATCGTCGCCGCCCCACCAGTTGAACAAGGGGTCGAACTCCAGACGCGACTCGGGCCGCAGCATGAAGGCGAAGCCACCAATGCCGTGCTCGCGGAACGAACCGACAGCCTCCCGCAGCCCGAGGCGCTTGTGGCGCTCGTAGTCGAACCCGGCGATCCACACGTCCGTGCGGGCCTTCAGCGTCTCGGCCACGCGCGAGCACGCCGAGTACTCCAGGACGATGTCGTCGTTCAGCACCGCCACCCAGTCGTCGCCCTCCAGACGCGCTGCCCGGATACCGACGTTCCACGCCTGGAAGACGTTGAAGCCCTCGCAGCGGTGGTAGCGGACGCGGTCGTCAAGGATCGAGGCATCCAGCTCACCGCGGTTGTCGACCACGAGCACCTCGACTCCGTCCTCGATCAGCGTCTCAGTGAGCGGGATGAGCGTCTCGTTCGAGCGTCCAACCGATGCGATCACCGCGGAGATCACCATGTCGGCAGCCCCGACGTGTTCCCGCCGTGGTGGTAGATCCAGGTCTCGTCCGGGATCATCTCGAAGCGGGCCTCGCGGTCACGCAGCTCGGTGAAGTAGTGGTACTCCTCGCCGCCGCCCGCGATCGTCTTCAATCCTTCGGTGAACCTTGCACGGCGTGCCACCTCACGTCGGGCAAGAACAGTGACCGGGAAGGCGGGCATGGGACCGGATGCAGGCACTCCGCACGCGCGGTTCCCGGGGAATGGATCGGAACCTCCCTGTACCCGGAACCAAGGAACCACCACATCGGCTCCGGAGGCTTCAGCCGCGTCCAGGCACCGGCGGAGGTGATGCGGCTGGAATTCGTCGTCGTCGTCGAGGAACGCGACCCACGTCGTCTGCGCCTGTACGAGCCCTCTGTTCCGATTGGCACCGGCACCTCTCTTCTCCCAGTCGATGTTGACGATCAGCGCCTCGGGCTGATGGGTCTGAGCCCACGCCGAGGCGATCGCGCGGTCCAGCTTCTTGCCGATCCGGGGCGGGATCCCCGTGATCAGAACGGTGACGTCCCGGTCCATCAGTCGTCCCGGGTGTGCGACATCCAAGCGACGTAGTCGTTGGTCCGCAGATGCCCGGGCAGCTCGAAGGGCCGGTACCCGGCGCGCCACAGCAGATAGGGCTCCGAGATCTGATCCTGGTAGGTCCAGGAGAGCTGCTCGGCGAGCCAGGCGTTCCCGAACGCCTCGTGGTCGTAGGCGGCCGGGTGGTAGACGATCATCCCCGTCGCCCACAGTCCCCAGTGCCTCGGCAGGCCGTTCCACAAGTACGTCCTGGCCTGACTGAGGACTTCCTGGTCCCGGTACTTGTGCATCGTTTCTGAAACGACTGCTTCATCCATGACGTCATCACGGTCGGGGTGCTTGAACTGGCCCATCGCCTGGGTCATCGGCACCGACTTGACGGCCTCGACGAACCGGTCCACGTTGGTGATCCGAGCCGCGGCGTCGATCCACACGACCGTCTCGGTCGGCGACAGCCAGAAGTCCCACGGCTTGCACTTCGGCACCTTCGCCGCGAGCCGGGGATGGACGTGAGGGACGGGCTGAATGCACATCTCCTGCCAGCCAGCGTCCAGCCGGGCCTCGCCGACGTCTCGGCTGTCGGTGACGACCATCGAGGCGATCTCGGGATGGACGGGAGCGGGCTGGGTGAAGTCGTAGCCGCCGTACGCGGCAGTCACAACGGTGATCATCGGTAGTCGCTCAACCTCTCTCTGTACCAAGCGACGGTGTCGAACAGGTCCCGGTAGCGGAACCGGGGCTGCCAGCCGAGGAGATCCCAGCCTTCGCCCTCGGCCACGATCTGCGTCGGCTCCTCGCCCCGCCTCATCGGCAGGTACTCGTGCGGGACGTTCGTGTTCGTCAGCTCCTGGATCATCTCGGCCACCTTGTTCACGGTGAAGGACTGGCCGGTCCCGCCGTCGAACACCTCGTCGTCACCGAACTGGGAGGCGTCGGCCAGCATCATCGCCAGATCCGACGTGTGGATCAGATCGACACCTTGCGTCCCGTCGCCCCAGATCGGGATCGGCTGACCGAGCAGCGCCTTGATGGCGAACGTCGGCACGATCTTCTGCGGATGGCCGTGGCCGTACGCCTGGCCGGGCCCGAACGCGTTGAACGCCCGCACATGGGAGACCGGCACGTCGAACTCACGGTGGAAGCAGGTCGCCAGCCGCGTCGCGCACACCTTCGTCGCCGTGTAGACCGACGGGAACACCTGGGGCATCGTGATCCCCACGTAGTTCGCCCCGTGCCGGTAGCACGCCTGCAAGACGTTCACCGTCCCGATGACGTTCACCTGCACGGCGTGCTCGACCGAGTCGAACAGCTCGTGGGTGCCGAGCACTCCGGCAAGGTGGATCACGAACTCGGCTCCGTCAACGAAGTCCAAGACAGCCATCGAGTCCTCGACGCCGCCCTCCTCCAGGCCGTAGACCTCGGGCATGTAGCCCCGCCGCTCCAGCTCCTCGACCACGGGCCTACCGATGAACCCGTCCCCGCCTGTCACGACCACTCGACTCATAGGGCTTCTCCAAGATCGCGTGGCCCTCCCAACCGTTGAGGACCGTCCACCCCGGACGATCGTCCAGGCCGTCGGCATGGTAGGTGCCGAGCGGCGCCCAGGTCTTGATCCCGTAGTCCGCGTTGGGCTTGAACGGCCCCTCGCAGAAGTACAGGAGCGACTCCGGGAACCACCACTGGCTCACGTGGGTCGGATCGGCGATCGGCTGCCAGCCGATGTGGTTCTTCATCGGCTCGCCGGTGGTCGGGTCCGTGTAGCCGACGAGGGGCAGGACGATCGTGAAAGTACCGCCGGGACGAAGAACGCGCCAGGCTTCGTTGAAGACGTCGATCCGGGGCTGCCCGGAGGGGATGTGCTCCAGGAAGTGGGAGCAGTAGACCTCGTCGGCCACCTCCTGGTTCAGGTAGGAGGCGTGCGTCGGGTCGTTCGGCACCGGATTGAACGCCTGCCACGGCGTCACGGCCGCATCCTGCGCCGGAGACCGCCTCGGATGGTGCAGGTCGATGATGTAGTCCGCTCGTGGGTGTGGTTTGGTCCCTCCACCCAGTTCTATGAGCACACCGACTCCCAAGCCTCGATCCAGCGGCCCGCTTGGGCCTCAATCGTGCGAGATTCCATCATTTCGCGGTTCCTACCCCCGATTTCGGCCCTCATTTCGGCATTTGAGAGCAGATTGGACAGGAAAGCGACCCATTGGGCCGGTTTGCGGGCCAAATAGCCCATCAGGCCCTCCGAATGGGCCGAAATGTACGGATCTGTGGGCGAAGCGACGTAAGGAAGGCCCACAGCGGCGTATTCGAGCCCTTTGAGGGCAGATTTGGCCTGATTGAAGGCTGTCATGGCCAACGGGACGATTCCGACGTCCATATTGGCCGTGAAGTGGGCGTAGACGTCGATCGGAGCGTATGGATCGCTCTGAATCGCCGATTCCGGGATCGAAGCGGCCTTTGCGACCCCTCCAGGGCCCCCAACGACGTAGAAATGGGCGTCAAATCGCCTCAGAACGGTCGAAAGAGCCCCTCTCATGACCTGCAAATCGTCCGGATGGGTGCCAACTTGGCCCATCCAGCCCACTCTGAGGCCCTCCCAGGACTCTGTCGGAGCGGCCGACAAATGGCCCTCTGGGACGAAATTCGGGAGGATCTTGACCCTTCCGTGGCCTCCGTAGCGCTTCGCGAGGGCCGGAGTGGTCACCGTGACCAGATCTGCGAGCTGAGTGCTCTCTTTCAGCCATTCGCGGTTCGCCCAGCGGCTCTGGAGGGGGTTGGAGTGCGGATAGGCGACATTTCGGGTCGAGATCGTGTCGAAGTCGTCGTCAACCTCGACGATCACCTTCACTCCGTGGGCCTGGTAGAGCGGAATCGACTGGGTCTGCCGGTGATCGAGGGCGCGCTGGATGACCAACACGTCGCATTCGGGCTTCACGACGGCCATGATCTTGTGGAAGCCGTTCGTCATCACGGCCTCGGTGGCGGTGAGGGCCGCCCTGTTCTCTTCGCCGGGCATCAGCAGCTCGACGTCGGCGCCCATCGCCTTGGCCGCGAGGGCGGGGTAGATCATCCTCATGTAGCCGCATCCCGCCGTGTCGGTGGGCACGACCCAGATCTTGGGCCTCACGACGTCTTCCGGAAGAGGAAGAGCTGCTCGTAGTCCTCACGCATGTCGTGGTTGGCGCCGTGGCGGAGCTTGCGGGCCTTCACCGTGTCCCAGCGCTTCAGCTCGAACTCGCGGGCCAGGATCTTCTCGACGGTCCAGGGGACGACGAGGCGCAACTCGTGCTTGCGGTAGTGGTTGGCGATGTTCCACAGCAGCCAGCCGCCTTCGGGAAGCACGATCGAGATGGAGCGGATCGCCTCGGAGAGGATCTGCTGGTACTTCGGGCCCCACTGGTACTTGGCGGCGGACTCGTCGGAGAGGCGGCGGCCGAGCGCGATGGCGTAGGTGTGCCGCTGGGAGCCCTTCGGATCACCGAGGTACTGGTCGGCCATCCGGTTCCCGTAGGGCGGCGAGGTGATGATCATCTGCGGGTCGAAAGCCTTGACCTCAACGAGATCTTGAAGCTTCGTGGCGTCACCTTGAACCGTAGCTTCACCCTGCTGGGCCCACTCAGGCTCGATCTCAACTCCAAGGTAAGACCGTGGCGTCCCGGAGAACGAGAAGTCCCCGAGGGTGGCGTGGAGGCGGCGCACCCCCTCCGGCCCGGCGAACGGGTCGAGGATGCGCGCCGCCGACGACGGGACTAGCTGTCGGATCGAGGCGAGGACTTCGTCGGAGTAGGACGCCGGGAACCGGCACGAAGACGGCGTTCGATCATCCGAGCCTTCTTCACCGTGATCCCCGGATTCGGGGGTGTCGCCGTCCATGAGTAGTGGTCTCCATCCGGGGTGGTGATGAGGATGTGGCCGGAGCCGTCAAGGCGCCAGGTGCATCCCAGTTTGACGAGTTTGATGAGCGCCTTCTCGATCTCCTTGTCGCAGCCGAGGCTGGTGCGCCGCGCCATCTCAGTACTCCCAGTCCGAGAATTTGTAGCCGGACTGCTGGCGGGCGATCCGCACGATCGCCGTGAGATCCTCGTCGCTCAGTTCGGGCAGATCGAAGGCGGCCCGCCAGTTGGCGTAGGCGGCCATGTGCTGAACCTCCGAATAGGAGGAGCCTGCCTCCAGGACCCAGTCGTGCAGGTGATCCCAGCAGACGTCCCGTTCCTGTCCGCAGAACAGTCGGATGCGGTGGCCTGCGTCGGCCGAGCAGTCTCGGCGGTAGCAGGTGACGGTCTCGACGGTCATTCGTCTTCCTCTTCCTTCGATGCAAGGTGGGCGGCCAGGACGGGCAGGACGATGTCCCGAAGCACGTCGGAACGGTCCTCTCCTGGGCCTCTCATGTCGTCGGCAGCGTCCTTGGCCCAGTGCGGGGCGCGGAACGCGAGCACGTCTTCGTAGTTGACGGGCCTGGGCATCTGTCAGTCTCCTGTCGTCGTGCTCGTGCAGGAGCGGGTCATGAGTGTCGGGTCAGCATGAGCCCGACTTCGCGGGCCCAGCGTGGGTGGTCGTGGACGAACTTGTGGTGGCGGTCGCAGAGGCAGCGAAGGTTGGCTGGGTCGTTGGAGATCTCGGGGTGGTTCAGATTGCGGCCTCTGGCGTGGTGGCCGACCAGCCGCCCCCGACAGTCTCTGATCTCGGCGTAGGGGACTGGAACGAGATTGCCCCACGCATGGACCTCGAACTCGCAGCCTCGGGCGAGGACGGACGGCAGGATCCGCGCGTACATCTCGTCGAAGATCCGCTTGCGCCTCGTCGGCGTCGACTTGATAGGCACCCGCTCCATCAGAGGGTCCGAGGGTCCGCCCCGTGGAGGACGTCCACGATCCAGTCGCCGATGTCCTCGGCCTTCACGATCTCCTGGTACATCAACGGAACGTCGGGGTGGGTCAGCTCGAAGCTGACCTGGTAGCCCGCGGCGACGACGTCGGAGGTCTCCTCCTGGAACGCCTCGTTCCAGCCGTACTTGTAGGGCAGCTCGATCGTCGTCGGTCGAGGGCCGGTGGTGGCCACGATGTGCCCCTCGACGAGCTGGAGGATGATCGTCGGGGCCCGGCGGCCGGGCTGCGGGTCGATCAGGTAGTCGGACATGTAGACAAGTATACAGGATCCGCTAGGATGACCGCTACCCCCTCTACTCAGAGAGGCCCCCGCCGCCCGTCAAGATCGGCGGGGGCACACCTCTGAGGAGCACCGGAGACACCCGGCGAGGGCCACCCTACAGGAGGAGCGAGATGGATCACGACGACGCCGACGCCAGGGCCGTCCTGGACTGGATGAAGAAGAACGGCCGCTGGCAGAACTGGCGAGCCCTCGACGCGGCGGGCCGCCCGAAGGTCTACCGTCGCAAGGTCTGCGAGATCTCCCGGACCAAGGTTCGGGTCTCCCTGAACATCCCCGGGCCCCGCCTCGACGCGGCGCTCGCCTACCTCACTTCGGAGCGGCTCGTGAACCCGGTCGGCCGGACCCTCCCGATCTCGTCCTGCCAGGCCGTGGAGCTGTGGATGGTGAACCCGTGAGCACCGAGCGGATGAACACCTTCGAGAAGAGGACCCTCGGCTACGTGGCGGTCCCGAACTCGATCAACGACGACGAGCGCCTGTCCTTCAAGGCCCTCGGCATCCTCACCTACCTCCTCTCCCGGCCCGACGACTGGCGCCCGAACTACCGCCAGCTCATGAAGACCCACCTCGACGGCGAAGTGTCGGTCAGAGCTGGGCTCACCGAGCTGGAGGAGGCTGGCTACTACCGGAGGAGCCGGGTCCAGTATCCGGACGGGACCTGGGGGTGGCTGACCACGGTTTCGGAGACACCGAGCCTGGGCGAACCGAGCCTGGGAAACCCCGGCCCGGAGGATCCAGGCTCTTCTAATGACGGAAGAACAATGACTGAAGACCCAAGAGAGATCTCTAGCGAGATCTCTCCCCGGCTTCCTCAGATTCGGAAGCCGAACGAGATCTGGGATGCGCTCGGCGAAGCGTTCGGTGAGCCGCGAACCGCCCCGGAGCGGAGCAGGCGAGGGAAGACCACCAGGGAGCTTCGCGAAGTGGGTGCAAGCCCGGAGCAGATCGCCTACGCCGTCAAGCGCCACCGGGCGATCTGGCCCAACATGACCTGCACCGAGCGGTCGATCGTCGCCCACTGGTCCGAGCTGGTCCACGCCCCGACCCGGAAGACGAGCCGCCACAACGATCTGATGAAGGCAGCGAGAGAGGAGTTGAACGGTGACCGAGGATGAGGCCCACGACTTCATCGCCGAGATGAGGCTGGCGTTCCCAGCATCGAAGCCCGTCGCCACCATCGACGAGGAGGTGGCGCTGTGGATCCGGGACTTCGGGAACGTCGCTCCGGAGGAGATGGCCAAGGCCGTCACCGTCGCGATCGACCAGTCCCGCTACTACCCGACCCTGAAGGAAATGAGGAAGAGGCTGGAGCGGCTCGGGGCTGCTTCGCTCCCAAGGGAGGGGTGCCGCTGCGACGGCGTCGGCTACTACGAAGCCGCGCCGCGCCAGTGGATCCCGTGCCCGTCGTGCCTTCCGGCCGGGTTCCAGCGTTGGTCCGAGGGCCACTGGGGCGCCGACCACTGGTGCGAGCAATGCGCGACGGTGCGTCGCGGTGACGGGCCGATCCAGGTGGTCGACGAGCGCAAGCTGACTCAACGCCCCGTCGGAGCGACACTGGAGCGCGACCAGAACCTCCTTCGCCTCCGCGCGATCCGACAGGTGACGCGTGAGATCGCCGAGGCTGGCCAGGATCCCAGGCGGTACCGCCGGATGAGCCGGGCCCAGATCGACAAGCACTGGGAGGATCGGCTGAACGAGCTGATCGCCGCTGGCGTCGCCGACGATCCAGAGGCGGAGATCCCGCCGCCCGTGCTCACCCTCGTTCCCGACCTGTTCGAGGCGCTCTCGCCTGACGTCGATGAGGACGGCTGCGAGATCCTGTGAACATCGAGGGCTACCGGAACTGCGTCTTCTGCGACCGCCTCACCCCGGAGGCGATCTACCTCCGCTCCAACGGCTGGTGCGGGATCTGCATCACCGAAGGCCGCCACCCCGCCAACCTGAAGGCGCTCCGGGTCGAAGGCCGGACCGTCGCGGTCCCCCGCCGACGCAAGTACGGCTCCCGAGGCAAGCCGGAGACCGTCAGAGCGCGGCGCAACGCCGAGGACGCGGCGATGAGGAAGCTGAAGAAGCTGTACCCCGCCGTCTACTGGATCCTGCTCGCGGAGGAGCGAGCCAAGCGTGGGCTCCACCCGCTCCCCCTGACCCCGGGGGGTCTTGGAGGCGACATCGTAGTTGAGCTGCGTGAGGCCCTCCAGACGTTGGAGGCCCTGGAGGCGTAGCATCCCGGCGATGGCCCGCCGGAAGTCCCTGACCGCCTCGATGAAGATCGCGGTCACCGATCCCAACGCCCTCCTGCGGACCCGCGCCGCCAAGTCGAGGGTCGACTGGAGCCGGGCGTGGGACTACTACGACGACATCGGCGAGGTCCACTTCGCGCTCAACGAGGTCGGCCGGGAGATGTCGCGTGGCTGCCTCGTCGCCCAGAAGCGCACCGATGAGGGCTGGGAGACCGCGGACCTGAACGACAAGGCTCAGCTCCTCGTCGATGGGATCCAGTCCTACGCCGGAGGCCAGGGCCAGTTCCTCCGCTCCTACTACATCAACACGAAGGTCACCGGAGAGGTCTGGCTGGTGATCTACGAGAAGGAAGGCCAGACCTGGTTCGACATGTGCTCGCCCGACGAGATCGACGTCATCGGCGGAGCAGGGGACAACAGCCCCACGAACCGGATCGTCCGGCGAATGATCCCGTCGCGCAACATCGGCGTCACCGACACCGAGTCGATCGAGGTGCTCCCCGCGGCCACCGACCTGATCCGGTTCTGGAACCCGCATCCCCGCTTCTCGCTCCTCGGCGACTCGCCGATGGTGGCGATGGACGTGATCCTGGACGAGCTTCAGACCCTCACCCGGGCGCTGAAGAACAAGCTGATGTCCCGCCTGGCGATGTCGGGCTACTGGTTCATCCCGAACTCGATCCAGGAAGTCGGCGTCGGCGTCCCCGACGGTGATCCCACCGGGCTGACTGCTGACCCGCTCGTCAACAAGATCGTCAAGTCGCTCTACGACGGCATGGCCGACACCAACGGCCCCGGTGGAGCGGCGCCGTTCATCCTCCGTGGCCCCGACGATGCTGGCGACAAGATCCGCATCGAGTTCCCCGACCGGGAGTTGTTCACCGCCGAGATCGTGCTCCGTGATGAGCTGATCAACCGCGCGCTCGCCGGGCTCGACATCCACCCGCAGACAGCGAAGGGCACCCAGGACTCGAACCACTGGTCGTCGTGGTCGGGCCAGGAGATGCACATCAACAACCAGATCGCCCCCGAGTTCGAGACGCTGTGCGCCGGGCTCAACAAGGACTGGTACCCCGACGCCCTGGAGCAGATCGGCGAGGACCCCTCGGCGTGGCGGATCTGGTACGAGCTGGACAACCTGACCCAGCGGCCGAACCTCGCGAACGACGCCCGAGAGCTTGCCGACCGGGCCGCGATCTCCGACGAGGGCCTCCGCATGGCGGCAGGCATCGCCGAGGAGTACGCCCCCGACGGGCCCGAGAAGGTCCGCCTCATTGGCCGCTGGATCCGCAATCCCTACATGTCGACCTTCGGGATGCCGGAGCAGGACGAGTTCGACTGGGAGAAGATCAACCCTCCCAAGGGTTCTGGTCCTCCCGGTGGGGGGGCGTCGCCAGCAGGCCCCGGAGTCGGCGATCCTGGTAGTCCGGACAACAACCAATCGGACACCCCGAAGGGTGACCGGCCGGGAGGCTGAAGATGATCCGAACCTTTGGCGAAGTCGCCACAAGCGCGGAGGAGGGCTTCCTCCCCCGGCGCGTCCACTTCCCCACCCTCACCCGCCTCGATGAGGCGACGAAGGAGGGGATGATCGCCCGGACAGTCTTCTCCTCGGGCTTCGGCACCCGCGAGCTTCCCCTGTCGATCGCCTACCTCCCCTACTCGCTGCACTCCGAAGGCGGGCTCGCCCCCGTCGTCGGCCGTCTCGACGCCATCAAGATCGACGGCAACAACGTCGAGGCATGGGGATGGCTGCTCGACTCCCCCGCCGGACGCGACGCCTACGCGGGGCTCGTGACCCGGTCGATGCGTGGCAACTCGATCGACATGGCCGACGTCAAGGTCGAGGTCGACTTCAACTTCGAGAACATGGACGACCCGATCAGCGTCAACTTCGTCGAGGCGAACGTGGCGGCCACCACCCTGTGCCCGGTCCCGGCATTCGCCGGAGCGAACGCTGCTCTGGATGCGGAGATCACGGCCTCCCTCGCCGTCGAAGACGATCTCGAAGTCGACATCGTCGGCATCCCCGACATCGCCAAGCTCGACCGCCAGCTCACCGCGGCGCAGACGATCTTCTTCCCGCACGAGGCGTTCACCGTCCCGGAGCCCGACGTCGTCACCCCGGTGTCGATCTCCCGTGACGGTCGCTTCGTCACCGGCCACCTCGGCTCCTGGGAGGGCTGCCACACCGGCATCCTCGGCGAGTGCGTGACGATCCCCCGGTCGCGGAACAACTACTCGAAGTACTGCTACTCGAAGCTGGAGACCGACAAGGGCTTCGCCTACACCGGCCCGATCCTGCTGCTCGGCGGTCACAAGGCGACCCGCCAGGTGATCAACGACGCGCTGGAGTCGATGGAGAACGTGTGGGCTTCGGTGACGGTCACCGACGGCAAGCTCGGCCCGTGGATGTGCGGCGTCGTGTCGCCCGGCATCACCGACGAGGCGCTCCACGCCGCGCGATCGGGTCGGATCTCCGGCCACTGGCTCAACGGCGAGCTGTACGCCGTCGCGTCTGTCCCGGTCGCCGGGTTCACCACCGAGCGGGCCACCAACTTCCAGGTGGAGCTGAACCCCGACAACGAGGTCGAGTACCTCGCTGCCTCGTTCGCGATGGACTGCGGCTGCGAGGAGGAGACCATCGAGGATCGCCTCTTCCGCATCGAGACCCAGCTCGGTCTCCGGAAGCAGGTGGAAGATGAGGGGATCGACTCGGAGCGCCAGGCCCTTGTTGCAGCGCTCGCTCTTGCTATCGGAGATGACGATGACAGCTAGGAAGACCCCCGCCACCGGGAATCCCGACGAGGCCGCGTCCGTCGCCACGGCGAAGGCGACGAAGGCCCCCGTCGGCGATCCCTACACCCAGCTCGCCCTCGAATGGACGCTGCGCCGTCTCTATGAAGGTGCCGCCCGTCCATTCGCGCGGCGCAACGTGGAGCGCGATCGCACCATCGACGAGAACGTTCGCCAGGTGCTTCTCGATCGTCTCGACCTGATGGGCTTCTGAGGCCCTATAGCCAGGGCCTCGACGGCTCGACCAAACTTCGCCCATCACACCGCAACCAAGGAGGCGGCACATGCTCCCGACGCTTCCCGAGAACTTCGGGACGCTCAACTCCACCGAGCTGAAGGCGCTTCGCGACGCGCTGAAGGCGGCGCTGAAGGACATCGCCGATGGAGAGACGTCCGTGTCGAACGAGGACTTGACGAAGGCTGTCGAGGATCTCGCGACTGTTCGTTCCCGGATCCCGGTCGTGCTCGCCGCCGAGGTTGCTCTCGCCGAAGCCGATCCCGAGGACGACGAGGATGAGGATGACGACGAGGACGGCGTTCCCGATCTGGAGCCGGTCCCCGACCCGGCCAGCTCGTCCACGCCCACTCCGGCTCCCGAGCCTGAGGTCGTCGTTCCCGAGGTGATCGAGCCCGCCGCCGCTGCGGTCCCGGCCGTCACCTTCAAGCCGACCGGTCGCACCACGGCCAAGCCGGACACCGAGAAGACCTTCGAGGTCGCTCGCCTCCAGGCGATGGAGAACGTCCCGGGCAAGCGCCCCGGTGAGGCGTTCTCGGGCTGGACCGAGCTGGCCGAGCTGATGTACGAGCGGTCCCGCTCGCTCAGCCCCTCCTCGAACGATCGCATCGCGGTCGCCAAGGTGCTCGGTGGCTACGACAAGGAGCCCGGCCGAGTCCTCGACGAGCGGGTCGAGTTCAACCTCTCCCGCTTCGAGCCCGACGAGCTGACCGCGGCGCTGTGCGCCCCGTTCACCCCGTACTACGGGATGTCCTGCGCCAACACGGCCCGTCGGCCGGTGTTCGCCAGCCTCCCGCAGTTCCAGGCTCCCCGCGGCGGCGTGAGCATCTACCCGTCGCCGACGCTCGCCGACATCACCGATGGCACCGGCGTGTGGACCGCCGACGACGACGCCAACCCGACCGCCGTGAAGGCCGATTGCCAGACGATCGAGTGCGCCACCCCGGTCGACTACGTCATGTACGCGGTGTACCGCTGCCTGACGGTCAAGAACATGCTCCAGATGACCTTCCCGGAGCTGTTGGAGGCGTACCTCAACCGGCTGGCCGCTGCATGGGCCCGCATGGCGGAGAAGCGGCTCCTGGACCTGATGGGCGCCAACGTCTCGCAGATCACCGCCCCGACCCAGAAGGTCGGCGCGAGCGAGTCGATCCTGACGACGATGCTCCAGTTCGTCACCGCCTACCAGGAGCGTCAGCGCTGGGACTTCGACACCGTCGAGATCTGGGCTCCTCGCTGGCTCCAGAACGCGCTGAAGGTGGACATGTTCCACCAGCGGCGCACCGATGGCGCCAAGACGATGCCGACCGATGGCGATGTCACGGCGGTGTTCGCCCGGGCGGGCGCAACGGTCCACTGGTACCTGGACGACCCGACCTGGAAGACCGATGCTGCCCCGTCGCAGCCGGTGGCTGACGGGAACCTCGTCGGCTGGCCGGACCACGTCAACCTGCTCGTCGCTCCGCCAGGGAAGTTCGCCCTGATCGACCGTGGCGAGTTGCGGGTCGGCGTGACGGGCAACAACATCTACCGCGACCTCACCTCGCTGATGCGGAACGAGTTCACCTTCTTCTTCGAGTCCTTCGAGGGGATCGTGGACACGAACTCCTGCCCGGCCGATCTGGTCGACATCCCGGTGTGCTTCAACGGCGTGCAGGTCGCCGACGTCACCGTGGACTGCGACTTGGTCTGATCCACCTCAGAGTGACCAGTGGCCGCCCCCTCCCCGGGGCGGCCACTGGCGCGTTCGGGCCTCTGACAGGGCGCGATTGCGCCCCGTACCGTTAGCCCCGATCACGAAGGAGCCCCACAGTGGCAATCCTGAGCAGCGAGAAGGAAGTCGTTGTCCTCCCCGTCCCGGCCTTGCGGCCGATCGGCCTGTTCGTCAACTCGGCGCAGCGCATCGGATGGGTAGACCGCTACGCCCTCGGCGTCCGCTTCCAGCCCATCGACCTGACCGACCTCTCCTACGAGGGTGTCCCCTCGGGCGGCCCGTGCGTCGATGTGAACACGACCGTCACGCCGCGCGACTTCCCCGACGTCGAGGAGCAGAACAGCTTCTCGATCATCGACGCCGTCACCTGCAACGCGCTGTGGAAGACCTACGAGCAGCTCAACGCTGACGTCGACCAGCACTTCGCCCTCATCATCTCCGAGGCCCTCGCCCGTGAGGCGATGTACGGCAACGGCGGCTCGGTCCACAACTTCGCCGATGACGCCGTGGCCACGAACCCGACGACGGCTTCCACGGTCCTCGGCGCGATCGCCGAGCTGGAGGAGAACCTGGCGACGGCTCTGGGCAACACCCAGGGCGTCATCCACATCGCTCCCTCCGCGCTGACCTACGCCATCGTGAACGGCACCGTGAACCGCCGTGGCGATCTGCTGTTCTCGCCGGGCGGCCACCAGGTCGTCTCCGACGCCGGGTACCAGGCCGTCGAGACCGGCACGACGACGGTGATCTACGGCACCGGCCCGGTGTACTTCGCGACCGGCGGCCAGTCGTCCCGAGCCCAGGAGGACTGGGAGTTCAACGACTGGACACGCAACCAGCTCCTGGCGCTGCACCAGGAGTTCGGCATCGTCCTCTACGACCCGAACAAGGTGTTCAAGATCACGGCCACGAAGGCGTGATGCTGTGGACTTCGCCTGCGAAGTCTTCGCCACCAGCGATGACTTCATCGCCTCGAACTGCGACTGCGGGCAGCTAACGCCCGATGAGATCACCGAGCTTCTGGAGGATGCCTCGGATCTCCTGGCAGAGATGTCGGGAGGCAAGATCACAGGTCGCTGCCAGTCGACGCTCCGCCCGTGCCGCGACTCGGTCTGCGGCTGGTGGCACACCGATCGGGTGCCCTCCTGGTCGTCGTGGGGCACCTGGAACTGCTGCTGCGGGGTCGACACCCTCCCGCTGAGGGGTCCGGTCGCGTCGATCGACCTCGTCACGATCGACGGCATCGAGCTGCCCTCCGGGGACTACAAGCTGGTCGACCGCACGAAGCTGGTCCGCACTGACGGCGGGATCTGGCCTGGCTGCCAGGATCTGTCGCTCGACTCCTCCGAGGACGGCACGTTCGCCGTCACCTACACCTTCGGCCGTCGGCCCCCGGTCTTCGCCAGGCTGGCAGCGGTCGAGCTGGCTTGCGCGCTGGGCCGCACCCCGGACCCCGCGCTGCGCCAGAAGCTCCCCGGTGGGACCACCTTCGCGTTCCACCAGGGCGTCCAGGTCGGCTTCGCGACCAGGGCAGGAGCACAGAAGGACGTCGCCATCGACCTGCCCTTCGTGCAGCAGTTCCTCGTGCTCTACGGGGCCGACGCGGCGACCGGCAACGGCCTCGCCTACGCCCCCGAGATGTACGACGGATGGAGTTTCCACACCGAATGACCTGCCATAGCCAGCAGGCGCCGCAGCCTGCGACGATGTGGCCCAGCAAGGCCCCAAGGAGGAAGTGATGGCCTCGAATCTTGCGAACGACGTCTGCATTGGGCAGTACCAGCTCTGCTACATCCGCGTCGTCCGACTCAACACCAACTGCACCCCGGCAACGGGCGCTGACGTGGCCGTCATCTCTGTCGGTGCCACCACGATCACGGCCTCGCCGGAGATCGAAGAGGCCACCGCCTTCGAGGGCAAGAACGGCTGCGACACCGTCCTCTTCGACGCGACCGGTCAGGACAAGATCAAGCGCTGGAACCTCACCGGCGAGCTGATCACCTTCGACTGGGAGCTGATGGAGATCATGTTCGGCGGTCAGGTGATCGTCGGCGGCGTCGGCACCGACTTCGCTGGCAAGGCGATCGGCTACGCGATGCCTGGCAAGGACGAAGAGGACACCTCGGGCGTCTCGCTGGAGATCTGGACGAAGAACACGACCGGCACCGGCCTCTGCGACACGGGCACCGGCACGGCCGCCCCGTGGACCCGCCACGTGTTCCCCCGGGCCCTGATGACGCCTGGCGACCGCACCTTCGAGGCCGACATCGCTCGGTTCGCCTTCACCGGCCGAGGCACGGAGAACCCCGCCTGGGGCACCGGCGCCTTCGACGACTACCAGGGCACCGGCGATGCGCCGACCGGCTCGGGCTACTTCCAGTTCGAGGAGGTCGACCTTCCCTTCGACCCGGATGACGCCTGCGGGCTCATCGCGGCTCCCTGATCCAACCGGAGGGGGTTGGGCACGGCAGAGGGCGCCCTTCGGGGCGCCCTCGTCGCGTAGGCTCCGATCGTGCTTCCCGACCTGTCCTGCAACTCGGCGTTCCCGGACTCGCTGTGCTGCGAGTCGCTGTGGGACACCGCGAACCACATCCTCGGGAAGGTCACTCCGAGGGTCATGGAGTGCATCACCGCCTGCGATTGTTGCAACGGCAACTTCTACGCCTACGTGTCTCAGGGGGAGCCGGAGGTGTGGGCGTCGGACTACCTGGCGATCTGGCTCCAGAACATCAGCCCGTCGATCCGCTCGACCTCGCCGACGAACACGACGCACTTCGCCCACAACCTGATGCGAGCCCAGTGGGCGATGCGGATCTGCGAGGGCGGCTACCCGCACATCGAGGCCGACATCGTCGGCATCCCGGAGCTGCCCGGCTTCGACCTGCTGCACTACACGAACCGCTACGTCTACTCCCACGGCGAGCAGATGTTCCGGGCGCTGATGCAGGCCGTCAAGGACCAGACGCTCACCCCGCGGCCCAGCACCTTCACCCTCCAGGCGTTCGGCCCGATCAGGATGGAGCGTGGCTCCGCCGGGTATCAGGTCACCTTCCAGACCGACGTGGACTTCGAGTAGTGGGCATCGTCCTCACCCAGACCGCGAGCAAGGCCGACATGGCGCGCATCGTCGAGCGGTTCACCCGCCGTCAGATCGCCGCCCGCCTCCGTGCCGCAGGCAACGCCTCGATCCAGATCGCGGAGCGCCAGTCCGGCCTGTTCCTCAACAGCCGTGACGGCACCCGCCGCCGCAGCCCGGGTACGCCCCACATCCACGGCAACTTCTCCGCCACCTACACCGACCTCACCGAGTTCTCGGCCGGGGCGATGGAGTTCTCGCTCACCAACCCATCCCCCGCGTTGAACTATCTGGAGTTCGGCACCGGCCCACACACGATCAGCCCACACGGCACCTATCTGGCATGGCCCGGCCACGTCCAGAAGGGCCCGGTAGAGCACCCCGGTTCGACCCGGTTCAAGGGCCGCGTGCGTGCCGCCATCTCGCTCGCCATGAGGGAGAAGTTCCCCGGCATCAAGCCGATCCCCCTCGACTAGCGGTACCATCCGCGGCCGTGCCCACCAAGAAGAAGCCCCCCACCAACCACGTCGACATCGACGCCCTGATCAAGGACGACCTCGAAGCCAACCTGAAGAAGGCGACGACCGCCACCATCGACCTCGGTGGTCGGACCTGGACGCTGACCGACGCCGGTTCCGTGATGGCGGCCGTCGAGCTGTTCTCCGGTGACGAGGACAAGGCTGGCTCCGCCTACACCGACTGGATGCTCGGCATGGTCGTCGAGGACGAGCGCGACGACTTCGACCGGCTCCTCCGGCGCATCCAGGGCCTCGATGCCACGCTGCTGATGAAGATCGGCAACGCCATGTCGGAGGCGCTCACCGGGCGCCCTACCGAGCAGTCGCCGGACTCGCCCGCGAGCTCCGGCGGCCAGCCGTCCGACACGCCCTCAACGGAGAGCTTTACCTCTCCGGACGGCCTCGACTCGAACACCTCGGAGGAGTTGACGCTCTAGACGTCACCTTGGCCTACCTCCTGCGGCTGATCCCGCCGGAGGTCCGCTGGGAGTTCCTCGACGAGCTGTACGGCGAAGCCGCTGATCCGACGACGGTGAAGGTGGCTGGCGTGACGCTCGACAAGTCCGTCATGGACGAGATGACGGCCCAGCGTGAGCGGGCCCTCGCGAAACGCCAGTCCAGAACAGCATCTGAGCCCGCCGAGTAGATTCGCCGCCCAATGGCCGACTTCACCTTCACCGTAGGAGCCGAGCCAGACTCGGCATCCTTCGATGCTGTCGGTGCAGAGGCCGGGGCGGCAATCGCTGACGGGATCAAGCACGGGTCGAAGGAAGCAGCACGAGCTGCCGACAACCTGTCGCGAGACATCAAGGCGTCTATCGAGCGGATCAAGGGCCAGCTCGGCAATGCCCTGAAGGCGGGCATCGACATCCGCCAGTTCGCTCCCCTCCAGCGAGGTCTGGAGCGGCTGCTCGCCGTCCAGCGCGAGATCGAGACGTCGCGCGACCGTCTCGCCACTGACTCCCGGTTCAAGCAGGCCATCGTCGCCGAGACCGAAGCGGTCCGAGCGCTGACCTCATCCCAGACCCGAGAGCTTCAGTCGACCGTCGCCGCCTTGAACATCCGGGCCCGTGGCGAGAACGCCGCCCTCGACCGCCAGCGGGCAGCGCAGAACATCGCCCTCCAGCGCGACGCCCAGATCCAGATCAACGCCGCTCGCACCGCGGGCAAGGCCCGGATCGTGCTCGCCCAGCAGATCGGTGCTCAGCTCCTGTCGGCCGAGCGCATCATCTCCAACGGCGTCACCAACATCATCCGTGGCACCGCGAAGGCCGTCGGCAAGGTCTGGGACTCCACCGTCGGCTCCCTGAAGCGTTCCTTCTCGGAACGCAAGACGGTCATCGAGGGCGGGCTGAAGAACGAGTCCCGTCTCTTCTCCCAGTCCACGATCATCTCTCAGCGCGCCAACCAGGGCGTGCTCGGCGCGATCGGCAACAACCTCGGCACGATCGGTGGCGGTCTCGCCATCGGTGCCGCGGCGCGCCAGATCTTCACGCTCGGCTCCGACTTCGCTCGGGGCCTCAACGTGATGCAGGCCCAGCTCCAGTTGACCGCCGAGCAGATGAAGACGGTCAGCGACCTGTCTATCCAGCTCGGCAACGACATCAACCTGCCAGGCGTCTCCGCTCTCGACGCCGCCCAGGGCATCGGCCTGCTGGCCAAGCAGTTCGCCTCGCTCGGTCCCGCCGCCATCGGCGCTGCAGAAGCCGCAGCTAAGGGCACCCTGCAGCTCGCGCGAGCCGTCGGCGCTGCGCCCGAGGAGGCTGCCGCTGCCGTCGGTGCCGCCGTCAACGTCTTCGGCGAGGATGCCCAGCGCGCCACGCAGGTCGCTGACCAGCTCACCGCCGCGCTCAGCCAGGCGGCGGGCACGTCGTTCACCGACTTCTCCCAGGCGTTCACCCAGGGCGCCTCGGTCGTGTCGTCGTTCATCACCCCCGCCGACGGGGCGACGAACGCCATCACCGAGTTCTCCGCCGCCATCGCCGTGCTCGCCCGTGGTGGCCTGATCGGCTCCGACGCCGGTACGTCGATCAAGCAGTTCTTCCTCCAGGCCAACCGTGGCACCGACGACGTCAATGCTGCGCTGGCCGAGGTGTCTCAGCGCGCCGGGGAGACCGGCACCGCATTCTTCACGGCGGAAGGCAAGGCGCGCCCGCTCGTCCAAACGATCGACATCCTCCAGCGAGGCTTGCAGGGCCTCACGGAAGAGCAGCGAGCCTCGACCCTGCAGACCATCTTCGGCTCGGACGCCACCCGTGTCGCCAACATCCTCATCGGCCAGGGCGCGGCGGAGCTGCTGAAGGCGGAGGCCGCCACCCAGCGTCAAGGCGCGGCAGCCGATCTGGCGGCAGCGCAGAACAAGGGCCTGGCGGGCGCCATCGACGCCATCAAGTCCCAGTTCGAGACCTTCGCCATCCTCATCTTCCAGAAGGTCAACCCGATCCTCGGCGACGTCGGCCTGAAGGTCGCTGGGTTCATCGACAAGCTCGCCAACGGCGAAGGTGCGTTCGCCACGTTCCGCAAGGGCATCCTCGGTGTCGGCGCAGCCCTCGGTGCGATCGTCGCCCTGCGTGGCATCTCCGAGGTTGCTGGCCTGATCGGCTCGATCGTCACGCTCCTCGGCCCGTTCGGTGTCGCCATCGCCGGGATCGGTGCCGTCGTCGGCATCGCGACGGGCGGCTTCCGCAACTTCGGTGGCACCTTGGACCGGCTCCGGGAGATCGCACAGACCGTCACCAACGTGATCCAGAAGGGTCTCGCGGTGGCGATGGCGTTCCTGCGGACCCAGTTCCAGCGGATCCAGCCGATCATCCAGCCCGTCCTCGACCGGCTGACAGCGTTCGGCCAGCGCATCATCGACATCGGCCGCTCGTTCCAGCAGGCGTTCAAGTTCGGCGGGTTCGGCAACGCCATCCAGAACCTGCGCAAGAACCTCGGCTCCCTCGGCCAGGACATCGGGACTGTCCTCGCGCCTATCGGCAAGGCGCTGGGTGAGAAGCTCGTCCCGGTCAGGGATCTGGCGCTCAACATCAAGAACCGGATCGTCGATGCGTTCAAGGCGATCAACTTCTCCCAGATCTTCTCCACCATCGGCCGCACGATTTCTGGTGTCCTGTCCACGTCGCTGGGTAGGAATCTGACCGGGGCCGGGATCGGCGCCATAGCGGGAGGCGTCATCGCTGGCCCGCTCGGCGCCGCTCTCGGAGCAGCGTTCGGCGCGGCGGTGGCGATCGCCATCCCGAAGCTGAAGGCCGCACTGGGCCGCATCAACATCGGCGACCTGTTCGGCGCCTTCCTCCAGAAGGTCAACCAGCTCGGCAAGCTCATCGGCCAGATCCTGTCGTCGCGCCAGTTCCTCCTCGGCGTCGCCGGGATCGCCGCCGCTGCTGCCGCCATCGGCGTCCAGTTCGTCACCGGCTTCGTGTCGGGCGTCCTGTCGCACCTCGGTGACATCGCCGCTGTCGGCGCCACCATCCTCAACGCCCTGTTCGCCCAGTCGGCCATCGTCAAGGCGATCGCCGCGCTGGTGCTCATCTTCCGCAAGCAGCTCTTCGGCCTCTTCTCCTCGTCGAAGGTCGGCCAGGAGGCTGGGCAGAAGCTGGCGCAGAACGTCACCGAGGGCGCAGCCAAGGAGCTGCCCAAGGGCTTCCTCGCCAACGCCAAGGTGTTCGGCCAGTCCGCAGTCGCAGCCTTCACCGACGTCGGCAAGAAGGCGGCGCAGGGTCTCGTCGTCGCCCTGTCGGCCGGGCTGTCCGGCTCCGCGCTCGGTTCCGCGAGCAGCGGGCTGGAGCGTGGTCTTGCTGCCGCTGGGATCGCGGCGTCCGCTGCGCAGGCGTTCGCCATCGGCTCGGCTACTCCCGCTGGTCCGGCTGGCGGTGCGGCGCTGGCGGCGGCCACTGTCGGCATCGGCGCGCTGACCGCTGTCATCGGTGCCAACAGCAAGAAGGCCGCCGAGGCCAAGAAGGCGATGCAGGACTACGCCACGGCGATCGACCAGGCCGGGCAGTCCGGACAGTCCAGCGCGGATGCGATCTCGGGAGTGTTCTCCGACAAGCTGAAGGGTGCCTCCGACGACGTCATCAAGGCGCTGAAGGACGCCGGGATCAGCTTCGCCGACTTGCAGGACCAGGCCGGGAAGGGCGACTTCTCGGCGACGATCGACACGCTGCGCGAGAAGGCGAAGGGGCTGCGCGAAGAGGCGGCGACCCTCCAGTCGCAGGGCCTGATCCCCGACGCCAACGAGGCCACCTTCCAGGCGCGCAAGATCGAGAACGCTCTCAGCTTCATCAACCAGCAGCAGAAGGCGATCGCCGCCGAGGGTGACCGGCGCTCCCTCGTCGACTCCTTCATCGGCAAGAACTTCAAGCTGAGCACGATCACTGGTGGCATCCAGGGCGTCATCACCAAGATCAACGAGGCGGTCAGCGCCAAGAAGCGGCTGGCCGAGGACATCCGCGCCGAGAACCTTCAGACGAAGCTGCGGATCCTGAAGGAGGGGACCGAGGCGATCGGCGCGGCTGCCGACGTGTCGAAGCAGAAGATCCTGGAGCTGGCCCAGGGGCCGCAGAAGAAGACGCCCCAGCAGGGTGGCGCGGAGGCCGTGCAGGGCGCAGTCGACATCGCTCCCGATGTCACCCAGGCGTTCCTCACCGGCCTGGACACGGCGCTCGGCTCGGCTCAGCTCACCAACGCCCTCAGCCGCCTGACCCCGGTCCTGTCGACCGCGGTCCAGGACGGCCTCGGGAACGCGTTCACCCCGGAGCAGATCGCGGCGAACCTCGCTCAGGTCAAGGCGGCCATCAGCCAGGCCGTGCAGCCGGATGGCACGCCGATCTCGCAGGACGTGAAGGACGCCCTCCTGAAGGGCGTCGCCGACTTCGAGGCCGTCAACGTCCCTCAGATCGTCCAGATCCAGGCCGAGGCCGATCTCCGCAAGGCGGCCCTCGCCGGAGATCAGACCGCGGCTGCCGCGCTCGCTGCTCTCGGCCGGAACGGGCCGATCGCCATCGAGTCGAAGGCGAACATCGCTGCTGCCGTCACCGCCGGTGGTCAGATCGTCAATTCGGCCGACTCGATCGTCCGGAACCTCCCTGCCATCGTCGGCTCGAAGCCCAACCTCAGCCAGGCCGCCGCGGCGGGAACGACGATCCACTCCACGGCCCAGAAGAACGCCGACAAGCAGATCACCGTCGGCAACAAGGTCGTTGCCACTCCGGGCGCTGGCGAGTCGGCTGGCCGGTCGATCGCCACCAACGTCGGCCAGGGCTTCAAGAACGGTCTCTCCGGTCTGTTCACCTCGATCCAGAAGACGGTCACCACCATCGTGAACGGCGCGGTCATCAATACGGCCACCGCCATCCTGAAGATCTCCTCGCCGTCGAAGGTCTTCATGGGCATCGGCGAAGACACGATGAAGGGCCTTGCCATCGGCATCCAGAACGGCGCCGATGACGTCACCTCGGCGACCGCTGATGTGGTCAAGGCGCTCATCGACGCCAGTCAAACCGCGGCGGATCGGTTGGCGCTCGCCGGGCGCACCGCACTGGGCGGCGTGTTCGAGGGCGTGTTCAACTCGGCTGCCGCTCAGGCCCGGATTGCAGGGATCGAGGCGGGGCGTGGCCTGACCACGGCGTTCGAGGGAATCCGCAAGTCCGTCGAAGACGAGGCCGCCTCCCTGTTCCAGGCTGCATCGACAGCGGCCAACGAGCGCACCCCCGAGCAGAACCGCATCATCGCTCGATCCGACTTCGCCTCGGTGTTCAACCTGTCCAACCAGCAGGCCATCCAGACTGCGGTCGAGGCCATCAAGACCTTCGGCGCCAGCCTCCTGGCGTCCGGCGTGAACGCTGATGGCGCGGCGAACTCGATGATCGCGTACCGCAACACGCTGCTCCAGACGGCCGCCGCCGCCGGGCTCAACATCCAGCAGACCGCTGCCCTCGTCGACCAGCTCGGGCTGTCGAACGACGCCCTCAACCAGTTCGTGCAGCTCGGCCGTCAGGCCACGCAGGTCGTGAACGCCGCTCCTGGCTTTGCTCCGACCCCGCCGCCGCCGCTGACCACTGGCCCGAATCCAACCACGATCTTCAACGTGGACAACCGCTTCGATCTCCCCTTCGGTGATCCGCAAGCCGTATCGTTGGCCGTCGTGAACCGGCTGGCTCATCTGGTGCGCTGATGGCTAGCTACGTTCCGACCTGGCTGTACTACGTCGATGACGTGCTCGGCCCCTGCGAGATCTTCAACTCGGAGCGGCTGCTCGGCGCGCTCGGCGTGCAGCAGACCTGCGGCATCTTCTCCGTCGGTGGCCACGAGTGTGAATGGAACGACGGCGTCTCCGCGCTGGCGCTCGATCCGTGCTCGGTGAATCCTTCCGGCGTGCAGACGTGGGAGACCTTGACCTACGGCGCACCGGACGACACCGACAACCCTGCTCCCTGGTGGGACGGTGTCGCTGGCTCCCCGTCGTCGCGGGCCTACGGCTTCTTCGTCGAGGAGTGGACCGGCATGGACGGGGCGCATCACAAGCGCAACGTCGCCAACCGCGCCTCCCGTCGCGGTGGTGCCAACTTCGGGCCGCTCAGCTCGGGCCACCGGGTGTGGAAGATGAACGTGATCCTCGCCGGAGCTGGCGAGGACGCCCTGGAGGATCTCTTCCGCTGGCTGGAAGACGTCCTCCTCGACTGCTGCGATCCGTGCGGCGGCAACGACTTCCTGGTCCGCACCTCGTGTCCCCCCGACGGCGATCCCGACTTCGCGCTGTACCGAGTCCACGGCGCGGCGCTCCTCGAAGGCCCAGCATGGGAGGACGCTCCCGCCGAGAAGCTCGGCTGCTATCTGCGGCGGGTGTCGTTCACGATCGGCGTCGCTGACCCGTGCCTGTACTCGTGCTCGACGGCGTGCATCACCAACGAGACGCTCCCCGAGATCACCGAGTGCATCCCGTTCTCCCTCTGGTGGGGCTGCAACACCTCCTGCGAGGACATGGAGCCCTACCGCCTCTCCTGCCCGGTGCCCGGCACGTCGCGCGGTGCGATGACCGCGGTGGTGACGATCGTCAACAACTCGCCGAACCCTTCTCCCCCGATGCGGGTGTTCGGCATGTCCGACCCGCTCGGCCTCGGGCCGAACCCGTGCGTGCTCCCGATCTGTCAGGACTTCCGCACGCAGCAGATCCCTGGTGGCGGGACGATCGTCATCGACTCCTCGACTCGGCGCACCCTGTACAAGGACGCCTCGACTGGCTTCGTGTTCGTGGACGGCACGCCGTTCCTGGATCCCGACCCGGGTCGCGCTCCGAGCTACCTCTCTCTCGGGTGCGACCCGGGTTGGATCGTGGTCGAGCCCGCAGGCTTCTGCGGCGACACGAACCTCATCAACGTCTCGGTCGATCTGATCCAGCGCGTCGGGTGCTGCTGAGATGAGCGCGATCCCGCGCTACGTCTCGACCGCGCCCGAGGCAGCCGCGCGCATCGCTGGGTTCGTCTTCGGTGATGGCAACCCGGACCACATCGACAACCCGCTCGGCTCCGTCCTGGCCTTCACCGCGCTGGCGACGACTTCCTGGACGGTCAACGAGTGTGTCCGCTGCGCCGCCATCCTCGGCTGGACCGCTGGCGTCGACTACCGGATCGCCTCCAACGGCAACTTCATCTGCCGCCGCGACTCGCTCTACGCGGCGCTCGGGATCACCGACTCCGCCCACGACCTGTACCACCGGGCGCTGAACCCGACCGGCACCTTCACGCCGACGAGGGTCCAGGTCGAAGCGTTCAGCGCCTCGTTGATCGAGACCGAAGGCTCGTTCTCGACGAACCCGCCGAAGTGGTTCGACGATGCCCGCGGCGGTGACTACGACCAGCGCATCGACGCTCTCGTGCTCACGCTGAACACGCAGAGCCTCGGGGCGTTCCGCTCCGGCGTGGCCGTCAAGGTTCCGCTGGTAGCGACCGATGCCTTCCCGATGCCGCTGATCTCGGCTGCGCGCTACCCGGGTGACACCCCGGCGGACTGGCCTGACGCTCCTCCCCCGCCGCCCGACACGACCCCGCCCGCCGTGCCCGTGGGACTCACGTTGACGCCAGGCAACGCCCAGATCGTCGTCACGTGGACGGTCAACACCGAGCCCGACCTGGCGGGCTACATCCTCTACCGCGACGGCAACACCGAGGTCTACATCGGGGCGACCCCGTCGTTCCTCGACACCGGTCTCACCAACGGCACCGAGTACTCCTACCAAGTCGCCGCCTTCGACGACGACGAGAACGCCAGTGTCCTCTCGTCGCCCAAGTTCGCAACTCCGGTTGCGCCGGGACCCGGCCCGGACGTCACGCCCCCTGACGCCCCGGCCGGGCTCTCTGGATCTCCCACGTCGACAACCGTGTCGCTCTCCTGGAACGCCAGCGCGGCGTCCGATGTCGTCAGCTACCGGGTGTACCAAGCGGCGAGCCTGATCGCCACCGTGACCGCGCCGAGCACCCACTATGTGGTTACCGGCCTGACACCGTCGACGGTGTATCCGTTCAGGGTGACGGCCGTCGACTCGGCAGGCAACGAGTCCACGTCGACCGGCTTCATCGCGGTGACGACGCTGTTCGGCACGGTCGGGCCGCCCGAGATCACCACCGAGCGCATCCAGATCGTCTCCTCGATCGGCTGCCCCAACAGCTACGACGTCTACATCCTGGACCGCTCCGGCACGATCGCGCTGCGCCAGCTCTCCTTCACGGCGTGCTCGTGGGAGCGGGTCACCGACGACATCTCGAAGGCGCGCGTCAAGCTCGACCTGGCGAACAACCCGGGATGCTGCGCCGAGATCGAGGGGCTCGTCCGCTACGGCTACGAGATCGGCATCTACCGCGACTCGGTGATCGTCTGGCAGGGTCCCGTCGTCGACCTGACCTACGACGGCTGGGACATCGAGATCAGCGCCGAGGACAAGATGGGCTGGCTGAAGGTGCGGCCGATCTGGAACCAGCTCGACTACCCGGACCCTGGCGAAGAGGCGGCCATCGTCTTCAACGATGTCATCACGAATGCCATGAGCAGGGACAACGTCCCGGGATTGGTTGCAAATGCAACTGCCACCGGCGTGAGGGTGATCCGAACCTTCGTGCCGAACCCGCCGCAGATCGCCTTCGACGCCGTCCAGGAGCTGTCCCGCACCGCGGTGGACTACACGATGGTCGGCCCCAACATGACCGCTGGTTCCTTCGTCGTGCCCGCTCCCCCGATCGCCTACATCACCGACCAGGCTCTCGTCGGGCTGCCGTCCGTCGAGTTCCTCGGCTCCAACTTCGCCACTCAGTGGTTCGTCACCGGCGACCCGGAGCAGGATCTCCTCGGGACCTACGGCGGCATCGACCCCGACGTCGGCCTCGTCGTCCGCATCGCACAGGAGGACGACATCAAGGACCAGGCATCGCTCGACCAGAACGCCAAGTCCCGCTACGAGCTGTCCTCCGGCCTCCTCGTCTCCGGTGTCGACCTGACCCTCGATCCCACCGCGCCGATCCCCGTCGAGCTGATCTGCCCCGGGCAGACCTGGGATCTTCGCCTCACCGACTCCTGCGTACCGCTCGTGGGCCGCTTCCGCCTGAAGACGATCTCCTTCGATGTCAGCGCGTCCGACGGGCTCGCCGAGGTCGTGACGGCCAGCCTCCAGCCGGTCGGCACTGAGCTGGTCGAATAGGCTCCCGCCGTGTCCGCCCGCAACCTCGACACCCTGAAGGGTGCGCTCCCTGAAGTCCTGAGCGAGATGGACCGCAAGATCAGGGAATTGTCGCGTCGGCGTCCGACCGGCACCGGTGGCGGGGATTGTGACTGTGAGGACGGTGCGCCGGGTCCCACCGGCCCGCAAGGTCCCATCGGCCCCACTGGTCCGACTGGCGCCACCGGCGCAACAGGAGCGACGGGTGCCACCGGGCCGCAGGGTGATCCTGGCGAGAAGGGCGACACTGGCGACACCGGACCGACCGGTCCCACTGGACCAACCGGACCGACCGGACCGACCGGAGCCACGGGTGCAACTGGCGCGACTGGTGCCACTGGGCCGACAGGACCGTGGGGCGGGGCCGTCACGATCCCGTACCACTTCTCCACGACGACCACGAACTCCGACCCGGGCTCGGGGAACCTGCGCCTCGACCAGGCGACCCAGGACGCTGCCTCCACCATCCGGGTCGACGTCCTCGACGCCAACGGCTCATCGTGGGAGACCCTCCTCGACACGATGGACCTGCCCACCCATTCGCCGAAGGGCTACATCAGGCTCGTCCGCGCCACCGCACCGACGGAGTGGTTCTTCTACGAGCTGATGGCGGTGGACTCCTCCTCGGGGTACCGCAACATCACCGTCGTCCTCGTGGAGATCGGGACCCAGGCAGGCAGTTCCCCCTTCGTCAACGGCGAGCTGCTCTACCTCCTCTACGACCGCAACGGCGACGACGGCGTGGACGGGGTCGACGGGACCTGCGACTTCGGTGCCGTCGGCTACGCCTACCGCACCTCGGACCAGACGATCACCACCGGCGTCGAGACCGTCGTCGACTTCGACACTCACACCGAAGCCAACGGCATGACCTTCAACACGGGCGGCGACTACTTCACCGTGCCCGCGGACGGCTGGTACAACTGCCAGGCCGTCATCCGCTGGAAGGCTCACGTCTCCGGCAACGCCGACAAGATCACCCGGATCTACCTGGACCGCAGCGGCACGCAGACCGTCATCGCTTCCGAGGACATCCTGGTTGGCGCGAGCGACACCGTCGGCCAGTCGCCGGGCATCTCGCTCCCGCTGCTGGCGAACGACAAGATCCTGCTGAAGGTGCTCCACACCGGCACCACCGGGACGCTGGAGTTCGTCTCCTCCAGCTACCGCTTCATCTCGCTGAGCGTCACCGCAGTCGGCGGCCCGCAGGGAGATCCCGGTACGGCCGCCTTCACCACCACTGGCTCGCTGCCTGCTGCCGGGAATGCCGGGACGGTCTACAACTACCTCGGCACGCCGTTCTACGACGACGGGGTCACGTGGACGCCGATGATGGCCACGAGACAGTGCTTCACCGAGTTCACCCACTTCTTCAACAACAACGCCCAGAAGATCGACCTCCAGTCCTCGGCCAGCGGCACGAACGCAGCAGCGAACGCGGGGACCGCAGCAGCCGGAGCGCAGGGCGTTCTGTCGCTGTCCACCGGAACCACGTCGACTGGGCGCGCTGGCTACGCGGCGGGCCAGTCCTCCGCGCTGCGTGGCACCGCCGACAAGATCATGCAGTTCAAGACCCGGGTCCGGTTCCCGACGCTCTCCAACGGCACCGACCGCTACTACTTCACGGCGGGCTACATCTCCAGCCTCACCGCGGCCCCCGGCGACGGCTTCTACTTCCGCTACGACGACTCGGTCTCGGCGAACTGGTACGCCGTGGTCGTCAACAACACCGCAGGCACCACCGGGGTCACGACCGGTGTGGCTGTGGGCACGAACACCTGGCAGAAGCTCCGGATCGAGATCGACGAGGTCGCTGTCTCGGCCAAGTTCTACATCGACGACGTCCTCACGAACACGATCTCGACGAACTTCCCCGGCACGACGCGCGACTTCGGCCCAGGCATCAACATCCGCAAGTCGGTCGGCTCGAACGCCCTGACCTGCGATGTCGACTACTTGGGCTATTGGTCACTGATGACGACGAGCATCTAGGCTCCGCCCGTGCCTCTCGCTTGCAGCGTCAACGCTTCGGTCGGCTCCTGCGCCGACATCGAGGAGAGGGACCTGAAGATCAAGCGCGGCGACGACAAGGTCGTCCGCTTCGTGTGCCGGGACTGCGAGACCCGAGAGCTGATCGACTGGACCGGCTGGACCTTCGCCTGCAAGGTGAAGGACTCGACGCTCACCAACACCTGGGTGGTGGCCACGATCTCTGGTGACGCCAACGGCGTGATCGCCGTCCTCTTCCCCAAGGCCCAGACCAGCCTCCTGACCCCCGGTGACGAGGGGCGCTACGACGTGCAAGGGACAGACCCCGATGGTCTGGACCATACTGTCGTCGAAGGAGACGTCCTGGTCACGGCCGACGTCACGTAGGAGGACCGATGGCAGATTTCGTCTTCAACATCGCCAAGGGCAAGGTGGCCCGCTATGCGGATCTCCCGGACGCCAACGACGCCCTGATCGTCGTGATCCTGAAGTCGGCGGGCCTGGAATCGGACGCCACGCTGAAGGACTACGCCACCCTCTCGGCCCTGCTCGCGGCGGCCAACGACGAGTGCGACTTCACCGGGTACTCCCGCAAGACGCTCGCCTCCGTCACCTCCACGGTCGACAACACGAACGACCGGATGGACACCGACGCTGCGGACCCCTCGGCGTACACGAACTCGGGCGGCTCGGCTCAGGCCGCTGGCAAGCTCCTCGTCGTGTGGGACGGTGACACGACTGGCGGCACCGACGCCAACATCGTTCCCCTCACCGCCCACGACTGCTCCATCACCTTCGACATCGGCGTCGCCACGACGATCGCCTTCGCCACCGCAGGCTTCTTCCGGGCGTCCTGAGTGTCGCGCCTCGTCCGGATTTGCACGGAGGGCGAAGAGGCTGTCTCCGCCGCTACCGCCGAGACCCTGCTCGGCTTCCGCGGCGTCACCACCCTGAAGGTCGAGATCGCCGAGATCGCCCTCTCTGCCGACTACACGACCGATGCCACTGGCGTCGTGTCGTGGCGCCTCCTGTACTCGTCCTCGGACGGCACGGCCACCGGCTGTACCGAGTCCTCGGGCGACCCGGACGACCCGACCCCGGCCATCACCGGCTTCCGCCACTACACGGCAGAGCCGACGGCCTCGACGGAGATCATGGGCGGCATCTTCAACTGCAACGGCGGCTCCGACTACCGCTACTACGCGGAGGGTGACGGCGTGGCGCTCGACAACGCCACCAGCTCCCGACTGTCGTTGGAGGTCACCTCCGACAAGGCGTGCAACATGCGCGGCACCCTGGCTGTCAGGATCATGGCGGCATGAACATCGCTGATCTTCGCCGAGTTGTTCAGGAGGCTGCTTCCGACCTGGAGCATCCGTGGAAGCGCTACGACGTCGGCGCCGCCCCGCGCCTGTCGGGCAAGACCCACCCCTACGGCCGTCTCGTCTATTCGGAGGACGGCGCGGTCGGCGGCCTGTTCGACGGCCAGTACCTGATCGCCCGGGGCACGACGAGCGACGAGTCGATCTGGGCTCTCGCCGAGCACCTGGGGCTTACCGACTGGGGGCCGCCTGTCGGCGTGACGGAGGTGGACGCCGGTTGGTTCTGGCTGTTCGCCAATCCCGGAGGTCGCACGCCGGAAGGGCAGTAGCCGATGCCGCTCGGCGCCAAGTTTGCCCTCGCCACATCGCAGATCAAGTCCCTGACGGGCAACGATCTGTCGATCGCCAACTGCACGGTTGGCTACCTCGCCTACACGACGGTCGATCCGGACGTCGCGCGGGCGGTCATCACCACGGACATCTCGACCGGCCTGCTGGTCGATATGTCCTGCTACATGGACTGGTCGGCCCAGGACTTCGGCTGGGGCCACGCTGGCGGTTCTGACTCCGACGTCATCAACGTCAACGCCATCAACAAGTGGTGGCTTGTCTTCTGGTCCAAGGCCACGGGATCGACAACGCCGCGTCTGCACATCTTCGATGGCACCACGTGGACACATACGAACGGTGACGCCGCGATCACGTCGGACTTCACGAACGCGATCACCGGCATCGAGCTTGGCGACAACACCGCCTTCACTCCCATCGGCAATCAGATGGAGCTGCTGTGGGCTGGCATCTGGGGAGAGACCACCTCCGACAACCAGGCCGTGTCCTACGCCGACTACAACGTGCTTGCCCAGAAGGCGAACCGCCAGTTCTGGACGGATCGCTCGATCATCTTCGGCGGGACGATGGCCGACGCCTCCGGGGTCGGCAACAACGAGACCGCCCGCACCTCGATCACGCTTGGCACGATCCCCGGGCCCGACTGGTTCACGAACTTCGCTCCCGGGCCAGAGATCTCCTACGTCAAGGAGGTCGGGTTCGTCACCAACACGACGGCGGGCACGACCTCGGCGATCACGGTCGCAGCAGGAGGCGTCCCTGCTGGCGACACGATCGTGATCATGGGCTCCTGCGACAACACCGGCACCTCGGGAGCTGCGACGACGATCTCCGTCGCCGACAACTCGACCCAGCCGGGAACCGCGAACACCTACACCCTCCAGACGCCCCAGGCGATCGCCGACCCCGGTGCAGCTTCAGCGGGCCAGCAGGGCTTCTTCGTGGTCTGCACCGTGACCCGGGCTTTGGCCGCAGCCGACACGATCACCATCACCTACGGCGACTCGACCGCAGCGAAGGCGATCAACGCCCAGCAGTTCCACAACGTCAATTTGACGACCCCCGTCCTCGCCAGCTCCTACAACCGCCAGGACAATCAGACCGGCCAGTCCGTGTCGGTCGCCACCGGTGTCGCCGCCACCAAGTACGGCCAGGTCGTGCTGGCGATCGTCGCCGTCGAGGGTGGCACCGCGGACACCTTCACCTTGGACACGGACACGACGGCAGGCGTCTGGACGTCGTTCACCCGGCGAGGCTCTGGCACGACCACCTCCGGCGCAACTCTGAACTCGGCCTACAAGATCGTGAACGCCGCGGGATCCCAGACCTTCGATGGAGCGACGATGCTCGGCACAGCCCGAGACCACGCTGCCGCGATCCTGATCCTCGACGTCGCCGTCACCCCGGTCCACTATGGCCGTGAGACGTTCCGTCCCGGTCGCATCGTTCCCTTCGTAGGGAAGATGCGCCGATGAGGTTCCAGCACCGCTACCGCTGGCGGCCAAAGCAGCCGCCGGTCCAGGGTGTTCCGTCAGCGTCTCTGACGCTGGGTCAGGCCACGGAGACGGACTCTGCCAGCGCGCTGACGATCACCAAGGCGACGTTCACCCTCGGTCAGGCCACTGAGACCGATCTGGCTGGCGCCGCAGCCCTGACGATCACCAAGACGATCACCCTCGGCCAGGCCACAGAGACTGACGAGTCCGAGCCTCTCGCGTTCACGAAGGGCACCTTCACCCTCGGGCAGTCCACCGAGAGCGACACGTCCCAGCCGCTCACGATCACGAAGTCGATCACCCTCGGGCAGGCCACCGAGACCGACAGCGCGCAGGCACTGACCGTCACCGACTCCTTCACGCTCGGCCAGCCGTCGGAGTCCGACACCTCCCAGCCCCTGACGATCACCAAGAGTTTCACGCTCGGGCAAGCAACAGAGACCGACTCGGCGTCGTCGGTGACGACCGGCATCGAGTTCACCACCGGCCAGGCCACGGAAACCGACTCTGCCTCGGCCATCACTGTCACCAAGAGCTTCACGCTGGGCCAGGCCAGCGAGACCGACTCTTCCCAGGCGCTCGCCTTCACCAAGTCGCTGACGCTCGGCGATCCGACCGAGACCGACGACTCCCAGCCGCTCACTATCTCGAAGACGATCACGCTCGGCCAGGCCGCAGAGACGGACTCCGCTCAGCCGCTCAGCTTCAGCCGCGGCGACTTCACGCTCGGGCAGTCCACGGAGACCGATTCGAGCCAGCCGCTCACGATCTCCAAGTCGCTGACCCTGGGGCAGGCAACGGAGACCGACTCTGCACAGCCGGTCTCCGCCACCAAGACCGTCACGCTAGGACAAGCGACGGAGGTTGACGAGGCGGAGCCGCTCGCCTTCACGCGCGGCGACTTCACCGTCGGCCAGCCCACGGAGACGGATTCGGCGAGCGCGCTCACCGTCACCAAGACCTTCACCCTTGGCCAAGCGTCGGAGACGGACACGGCCAGCGCGCTCGTCTTCGCTGGCGAGTTCAACTTCGAGCTGGGCCAGGCCACCGAGAGCGACTCCGCTCAGCCCCTCACGGTCTCGAAGTTCTTCACGCTCGGGCAAGCGACGGAGACCGACGAGGCGCAGCCGGTTAGCGAGGTCCGCACCGAGACCCTCGGACAGGCGACGGAGACGGACTCCTCGCAGCCGCTGACCATCACCAAGTCGCTGACCTTGGGCCAGGCCACCGAGACGGATACGGCGCAGCCGCTCACCATCTCCAAGAGCTTCACTCTCGGTCAGGCATCCGAGACCGATGAGGCCACGGCGATCTCGTCGTCGGCCGCGACGTCTCACGTCATGGGTCAGGCGTCGGAGACCGACACCGCCACCGCGCTGGCCATCACCAAGACCGTCACCCTCGGCACCGCGACCGAGACCGACGTCGCGCGAGCGCTCTCGCTGGCCAAGACCGCTGTCCTCGGGCAGGCCGAAGACATCGAGATCGCCACGGCGCTCACGTTTACGAAGGCGTTCGTGCTCGGCGGGGCATCCGAGACCGACGAGGCGCAACCGCTTATCCTGCCGAACACCGGCCCACCCGATCCATCGGCGTCGGACCAGGTCATCGACATCTTCTTCGGCACGCAGACAGAGAGGATCAGCGTTGCGCTTGTGGAGGTTCATCAGATCCGCGCTGGGACGCAGGAGGAGATCCTCCTCCTCTGAGCTGCTCGGGGTCTACCATGTAGACGTGAGCGACTTCCCTCCTCTGGATCCCACTCTGACCGGGGATGACCACGACGACGAGGCCATCCCCGAATCCCCCTACACCCACGACGAGCGCCCAACACTTTCGGACGTGCCGGAGTGACCACCTTCCCCTATGGCTATGCGGGATCCCCCCAGGGCATGGGGACCCAGTTCACCATCCTCCAGTACGAGCAGCAGCGGACCATCCGCCAGCTCAACTTCGAGTTCTGGCGGCGCGTCAAGGCCCTCATGGAGTTCGCCGCATCCCAGGGAGTCCCCCTCGGAGTCGGGACCGGATGGAGGATCCAGCCGTCCAACCCCGGTCCCGGCTTCGCCCAGCCTGGCAACTCGAACCATGAGGGCTTCCCTGCCGACGGCGTCTCCGGTGGTGCGGTCGCGGCCGACATGGTGCCCTCCACGTCGTGGGGGTGGATGCAGTCGAAGCTGGCCCTCTACGGCCTGCGCTCCTTCCAGTTCGTCAACAACGAGCCGTGGCACATCCAGCCGGTCGATATCCCCGCTGCCCGCGAATTCCGCAAGGTGCCGTGGGTTCTCCAGGCATGGCCCCTTCCGGGTCTCCAGCCCCCCTCCCCGCCGCAGCCGGGGCCACCCCCAACAGAGGAGACAGACGTGGCACTTTGGGTCCGATTCGAGGGCGAGGCCGCCGAGATCGCGTTCGACGCGACGGGCTGGCGCGTCATCACCACACAGCAGCGTGACCAGCTTCGCTTCGCCAAGCTGCTTCGCGACGGCCCCGCGACGGGCTACCCGACGATCCTTCCGCAGTCCTGGAAGACCTCGTACCCGCAGCTTCCGTGAAGGGCACCGTCCTCGACTACTCCTACTGGCGCCCCACCGACGCCCAGTATCAGCAGTTGAAGGACCAGGGTGTCGAGGGGTTCATGCGCTACCTCTCCTACCCTGACGCTGACGGCAAGGTGCTTCACGGCCCCGAGCGGGAGAAGATCTTCTCGTTCGGATTCAGCCTCACCCTCAACTTCGAGTACCACAACACCTCCTGGCTGGGAGGTGGGTCGACAGGCTTCGCTCACGGCCAGTACGCCCGCAAGATCGCCCGCGAGGAGCACGGCTGGCCCGATGAGCGGCCCATCGTGTTCTCAGTCGACACCGACGTCCGGCCCGACCAGTACCCGATCGCCCTCGACTATCTGAAGGCAGCGGCCGACGGCGGCGGGGTCGGTCCGCAGTCCGCCTACGGCGAGTCGGGCGTCATCGACGCAGCAGTCCGCCAGGGGATCTGTCGGTTCTCCTGGTGGGCGATGGCGGCATCCGCGTGGGATCCGTCCATCTCGGCCACAGCATCCCTGGCGCAGACCAAGCAGCAGTCGTACGCCGGGATGGGCGCCTACGACGAGAACATCGTGATCCGCCCCGACTGGGGGCAGTACCGGAGAGGAGCCCCTGTGGCCACCATCGACGAAGTCAACCTGCGCGTCTACCAGCTTCAGAACGAGCTGGTCGGAGCGGCAGGCTCGGCGCAGACCCAGAAGAACCAGGTGGCCGAGGCACTCGCTGTCGCCAAGCAGGCACTGGCCATTGCACAGGCGAACCAGACGGCGCTGTCGCAGCTCCTCTCGCTAGTGCAGGGGTTGAGCATCCCGCCGCCGCCGCCAGTCGACGCGAACGCCATCGCCGTCGCCGTCGGAAACGAGTGGACCCGTCGCTGGACCAACGGCTGAGCCAGGGGGCATCGAGCGGCCCTACCCTGGGCTCATGCCCAGCAACCGGGTCGGCCGTGAGTGAAGCGCTCACTTACGCGGGACGGAGTGATCCTGGCGACAGCGATCGCGTGGGGCACTACCGACATCCTCTTCTTCGGCGCCCGGCCGATCGTGATGTCAACGGCGTTGGCGATGTTCTTCTCGCCCGCCGCTCTCCGCTTCGACGAGGCAAGGCGCCTTCTGAAGGGTATGCCTCCCCGGAGCGAGGACAAGCCCAAGGAGGACGAGTGAGCCTCTCGCGACTGATCCAGGACTATCCCGTGACCTTCGCCTACGGTGGCATCTGCGTGATCGTCATTGTCCTGTTGAATGTCTTCTCCGCTGTCTGGGGGTGGTGAGGCTGGTGCCTCAGCGAATCGTTCGGGCGGCCAACCGCAACCCGTTCCTCACCTCGATCATCATGGCGCTGCTGATCTTCATCGGCGGGTTCCTCGCGTACGAGCACCAGAACGACAACAACGTCAAGCGAGCCAAGGCGCAGGCCGTGCAGGAGTCGGAGGCGCGAGCCAAGGACATCGCCAAGGCCGTGGCCAAGTCGAACCTCGATGTCTGTCAGAGGGCCGTGACGTCAGTAACGTCCCAGCTCAACGCCGACCTGATCCAGGTGATCAAGACGATCGAGCAGCGCCTCATCGAGCAGAACCGCCCGATCTCGCCGGTGTACATCCAGCTCGAAGACCTGATCAGAAACAGGAAGCCTCCACTGGAGGCTTGCATCCCGAAGGAGAACCCATAGTGGAACCGTTCCTGCTGCCCGTGTTCGTGGCCAGCATGATCAAGAAGGTCACCGACCTGGTGGCTTTCGCCTCGGCGAAGGACTGGAAGGCCGTGGCCAAGCAGGTGCTCGCATGGATCGTCGGTGTGCTCACCGTCGCCCTGGTGCGGGCCTCCGAGGTCGCCAACGACTACGTCCTCCCGGGCGTCAACAAGGCGCTGGGCGACCTGAACGCTGCCGCGGTGGTCCTCGTCGGCGTGCTCATCGCCTCCGGTGGCTCGGTGGTCAGCGACATCATCGCCTCGCGCGACAACACCAGCTCGGCCTACGTGCCGCCGCTGGGTGGGCCCCCCGACACGACCCCGTGAAGCGCTTCCGGGGGTGGTGGGCGACGGCGCACTCGTCGCTCATCACTCACCGGAGTCTGAAGTGGTTCTGGATCTTCCCTGGCATCCCGATCTCGTTCGTGCTCCGGAAGTCAGTGCCGTACCTCGTGTTCCTGTCGGTCTACGCGATCATCACCGGCCACTGGTCGGCTGAAGAGGCGGCGAAGACCGAGGTCAAAGCCGAGGAAGCAGAAGAGTCCGACCCCCGCTGATCTCACACAGGCCCTCGCCTCGCCTGGCATGATGGGCCGATGGCCGGATGTGGTTGCGGGTCCTCCGCTGGGTGCTCTTGTGTTCTCGCCGCAGCGGCCGACGGCGACTGCGATGCCGTAGAGATCGAAGTCACTGGCGCCGGATCGTCCGCGGTCCCCTTCGTCATCGGCGCCGTCTTCCACCCGACGCGCTTCATCCGCGAGGACGGCAACGAGCCGTGGAAGATCGAGACGGTCTCCGGCTGCGACACGCTGCTCCCTCGCTGCCAGTACGAGGCAGAGCCGTTCCTGCCGATGGTGAACTCCAGCCACACGCTGGTGGGCTTTGCGTTTCTTGGGCTTGACTGCGAGACCGGCACCAACGTCCCGCTGTACGAAGCTGTCGACTCGACGTCGACCTCCACGGCGCTGCCTTCCGGATGGGAGCCCGCCTGCACCTCTGCAAGCGCCGGGCACTTCATCCCGATGTTCACCGACCCCGATGACGAGGCGACGCGCGTCGGCTACGCGTTCGTCCGCTACGACATCGAGTCGGGCACCTACCAGCAGCGCTACATCACGAACGCCGGGTCGGTCACCACCACGAAGCCTGGATCCTGGAAGGTCGGCTCTTGCGGGACCGCCTCGTCCAGTGGTGGGACGCTCCCGTCGGGCGGTGTCTCAACCGTCCCCGGCTCGGCGCACTTCTACCTGATGTCCTCGACGATCAAGGACGGCTACTACTACCCGGACTGGGGGATCCCGTCGCTCCAGGCGACGCCCACCCAGTGCGTCGACACGCTGTCGCTGCCCACCGGCTACGACGACGCCTCCTGGAAGCGCATCATCGTCACCCTCCACGGCCTCTCCGGCGCGCTCACTGAGGACTTCACCGTGACCGTGAAGGACGTGACCGGCACGGTCGACGTCGCGACGCTCACCATCGCCTCGGGGACCGCGCCCACCAGCGGCAAGATCTACAGCGACGCCACGATCGTCTCGGGGTCGTGGGACGACAACACCGACATCCAAGCTTTCATCGAGTGCGAGGACGACCTCGTCGGAGGCTGCCACATCGAGGTCCAGTACGAGCTGAACCCGTCGTGACGGTAGGGGCCTGCATCGTCGTCCCGCCCGTAGCGGAGCGGCCGATCCGACACACCGGCGCGGGCATCACTCAGGCGAACCCGGTGCTCACGCCGTCGGTCGTCGAGTGCATGGGACGCACCACGTCGATCGCCTTCTCCGGCTACAACGGCGACATCATCGTCGGCGGGGACGTCGCGCCACCGCAGCGATGGAACGAGCCCGCGGCAACCTTCCGAGGTTTCGCTGCCGGAGGTGCCTCCGACGGCTCGATCATCAACTACAAGTACAAGAAGACCGTCGGCTGCGTCGAGAACGCGACGCACTCGATCTGGCTGGCGGGCTCCAATGGTGGTGGCGGGATCCTGTCCCGCGCGGTGGGCGCTACGAAGCACACGCTGCGGACGACGCTCTACTACGGCGAGGTGCAGGACGGCGGGTCCGCTGATCCCCGGCGCACCAAGAGCCGCACCATCCTCCAGGACGGCACCACCGACTTCGTGGCGTGCAAGCGCAGCTCGGGCTCCCCGGCGTGGGGCGTGGCGCGCTCTACTGACTCGGGAGTCAACTGGACCGCCTGGTCGTTCGGTACCGGCCGGAACTACACGGCGATGGTGAAGTCGCCGCAGTACTCCTGCATCTACGCGGCGGCCGACAACCGTGAGGGCTCCGGCAACGACGGCGTCTTCATCTTCACCGGCCTTGGCTCGGGCTCCGCAACGGTCACCCGCATCGACAACATCGGCACCGGCGCCCCCACCATCGCCGATGCCCGCGACGTGTGGGTCGGCCACATCGGCACCACCGACTACCTCTTCGTGCAGGTCGGCAACAAGGCTGGCTCGGACGCTGACCGTGGGACGTGGCGCTGCAAGATCAACGCTGACCCGACCGGTGGCGGGTTCGGCGCGGGCAACATCACGTGGGAGCACATCCACACGCCCGGCTCCGCCGACCGGGTGAACGCGATCGTCGGCTTCCAGCCCAACGCTGGAGCCAGCCCGATCTACCTGATGTCGGGGTACTTCAAGTCCTCGACGAACGCCACGGGCACCTACACGCTCAGCCCTGGAGCTGGCGGAACGGTGAAGACGTACCGGGTGATGGCGGTCCGCACCCTCAACGGCGACGCCACCACGCCCTCGTGGGATGTTGTTTCAAATGCAACTAACGTCGACATGCGGACCTATGGCACCGACCGTGATCACGTCATGACCTACGTCGGTGAGACCTCGAACGAGAACTCGCGCTTCGGCGGGACCAGCTACTCGATCCAGGACATGGCGATCTCCGCCAACGGCCTCCGCATCGTCGTCGCCGGGAAGTCCTCGCCGTGGATCTGCGACAACCCGTGGGCCACGACGCCGACGTGGCGTCCCTTCTCCAAGGGCCTCGGCGTCCTGGAGGGCGGCTACGCCTCCACCTACGCAGGCAAGCACCGCTTCGCCATCGCGGACGACGACCGTGGCATGTACACCTTCACCACCTTCGGCTACCTCCGGCCCGAGTGGGTGATCGCCGAGAACATCGACGGCGTCGTCTCCACCGCGAACGCCATGAACTCCGTGGCCGTGGCCGCTGACGGCGTGTCGCTGCTGTCTCCTCGGGACGCGGACGGCCGCAGCTACATCACCACCGACCCGTGGACCTATGAGGACGCGTTCATCACCGCCCTCTACACGTCGTCGAGGACCGCGCCTGCGATCTGCACCGCCCAGTGGGTAGATGCAACTGCAACTACCCGGACGCTGGAGGTGACCCGCACCGCCATCTATCGGGACGGCACCCAGGTCGCGACCATCGCCTCCGCAGCGGCGACTCGCGCCGAGTTCCTCTACGCCGGGGCGACCTGCTGGCTGCATGTTCCCGACCTCGGGGTCTACCGCTCGACGAACAACGGCGCGAGCTGGACGCTCTGGTGGAACTACGCCGTGTCGGACTCGCAGACCGCCAAGTACTCGGGCCACATCGCCCACTTCCCTGGCTCGACCACGCTCTACGCCGCCTTCGATGCGGGCGGCGTGTGGCGCTGCACCGACGCTGACGTCTCCGATGCTGGCACCGGGCTGTCGGGCTCCCGTCCGACATCTACGAACCTGATCACCGGCGGCGCGCTGCCGTCGGGAACCGAGGACATCTCTGCCATCGGCGTCGACCAGGTGTCCGGAACGGTCTACGCCTGCGGGTACTCTCGCACCGGCGCGGCTCTCGGGCATCTCTACCGTCTGACCCGCGGGCTGGGCTCGAACTGGGTCCGGATCGACGACACCGAGTACTCCGAGTCCTGCCTGGTGCCTCAGTTCCTCACCGCCTACGGCGGCTGGGTCTGGATCTCCACGGCATCGAACTGCACCCTGAGAAGGATGTTCTGATGGCATCGCCCTGCACCCAAGACTCCAACTCGGTTGCCCTCACCGAGACGACCGACGGCAAGCTCGAAGCCGATGTCCGGCTCCAGCCGCTGACCACCGGCTCGTTGGGCGAGGACACGAACGGCATCGGCGTGACGTTCGCGCCCGACGGCGGCATCCACGGCACGGCGACGGGCGCCGCGCTGAAGCTCGTGCAGGGGCTCTACATCGGCACCGAGGGTCTGGTGAAGGTGAATGGCTACGCCGTCTCCTCCTCTCCCGGCTCGTCCCCGAACGCCAACCTCGTCCGTGGCTCGAACGTCCAGTACGGCAATACCCTCACCCTCAACGGCTCGCTGGCCTCGAACCAGATCGCCTCCTACGTGATGACGCATGCCCGGTGGCGTGGCTTCTGGGCGACGAACCTGACCGCGTTCGGCGGGCTCACGCTTGATCGTGTCGACGCCTACCTTCAGCTCAACGTGGACGGTGGCGGGTGGAACACCGTCGACATCGCTTCCCTGACGCGTGCCGATCAGGGCGGCACGTTCGAGCTGGACTACTGGTATCCGTTCGTCATGGCCAATGGCACCGCCCACACGATCCAGTCCCGGCTCCTCGTCGGCGGCGGGACGGTGACGGCGTCCAACCCGCAGGGCATCATCGAGAGCGAGTTCGGCGGCGTGCTGGAGTGGCTCTACTGAACGGGCACGAGGGTCAGGATCAGCTTGACCCGACCCTTCGGGATGTGGGTGTCACGGGATGGCGCCCAGAAACGACTCCAGGCCACGTGCGCTCCATCGTCTGCTCGAAGCACCTTGCCGTCCACGAGGCCGTCGATTGCAGCCTTGGCGAGGAGGGCGTGTCCGGCCTGGTCGGCGAGCCCACCGGAGGAACGCTGGACGACGTTGATCTCGATCCCGACGGTTTCGGCGACGCGGATCCGGGAAGAGAGACCTAGCCAACCGAAGTCCTCGCGCCAGGTCTTGATGATCTGGGCCCGAGCCGACCAGTGCATCGTGTGCGAGCCGTTCACCGTCATGGTTGGACCGACGTGTTCGAGGGTGAGCAGCTCCACGAGCACGGAGTGTAAGGTGTAAACATGATGACGGGGATCGAGTCCCGTTGGGTCATGGTCGAGGCCCACTCCTTGGCTGACCTCATCGCGCTCGCCGTCATGGCCGCTGAGCGGCTCGACCTCCGGGATGCTGCGCTGGCGCGCGAGCTGACCGGCGCCGCGGCTAGCGTCCGGGAGTCGCAGGAGTCCCTGCACTTCCCTGACATGGAGCGATGATGGGCTGTTCCCGGTGTGGCAAGAAGTCCGAGCCTGCGACCAGGATGATCGGCTACGCCGGTGATCGCTACCGCGGAACCTGCCAGTACCAGTACTTCTACCTCGTCGGGAAGGGCACGGAGTCAGAGCGCCTCTTCGCTCCCAGCGACATCGTCGGCGCCTCCGCCTACAGCTCCGCCAACGGGCTCAGCATCCAGGCCATCGTCGGCAACAAGCTCCCCGCTGACGCCGCCGAGGCGCTCTGCCCGTAGGAACGAGATCAGCTCGAAGCCTTCGAGGGCGTCGAGCATCCGTCCGATTTCGGGCTCGGCGAGATCCTTCCAGGACTCCACGTCACGCCATAGGAGCTTCTCGGCAAGGTCGATTCGGTCCTCGCGCGTGAGTCCCAGCTCTCTGGCCAGCATGTAGATCTTCCGACGCTTCCTCTCGCGTTCGTCGATCATCTCCCCGTTTACATCTGTCATCCCTTACGCTCCTCGCGTGCCGGTGGGGCTGGACCTTCGCGACGACGACACTCTGCCCCGGTACATCCGAGCCGTCCAGGACTTGGACGACACGTGGAAGAGTCGAGGCCGCTGTCGTCGATACGGCGCTGGCGCCCAAGCAGTCTGGTTCCTGGAGTCGAAGCACCCGGGCCTCCGAGACCGACCAGGGCTGCCGAAGATCACCGGGAACATCCTTGCCGAGATCGCGCTGGGCGAGTGCCACCAGTGTCCGGTCCAGTGGCAATGCGTCTTCTACGCCACCAAGGGCGAGCAGGACTTCGGCATCTGGGGGGTGCGCTCGACGGACCGCAAGTACCTGCGGCGCTGGTTCCCCTCCACGTGGGAGGACCACCTGGAGAAGGCGCGCGACGAACACGAGCCGGTGCAGGAGATGATGGCGCGGATGCGAGTCATCCGCCGCAACGCCCGCGTGGTCTGAGCCGTATACACTCAGCGTCGTGTTGCACCACGTCGAGGACGCCCGAGTCACCAGCGGCAGCGAGGTCATCTCCCAGCACGCCCGGGTCAACGAGAACGGCGGCGTCGTCAAGATCTACATCCCCAGCGCCGAGCCCAACCGCTGGATCCCCTACGGCTGGATGCGCTACAAGGAGCGCCGGGAGATCGGTGAGTCCACCGCCTTCTTCGGCGTGCCCTCCGGGCGCAACATCCCAGTCACCTGGAACATCACCCCCAACCCCTGCCGGAGCTGCCGATGACCCCCCTGATCGCCCTGCTGTTCATGTCCCTCGCGACGTGGCGCGTCACCCGGTTCTGGCTGAAGGACTCGCTCATCGAGAACGTCCGGATGAGCCTCGAAGGCTGGCTCTCGAAGAACGTCACCAAGCGACGCCACCGCAAGCTCCTGGAGCTGATCACCTGCCCGTGGTGCATCAGCGTCTGGGTCTCGGCGGGCTTCACCGCGCTGTGGCGCTGGCAGGAAGGCGACGGCTACGGCTGGTTCGTCACCGGGCTCGTGTGGCTCGCAACTGCCGCCGGGGCTATGGCATGGTGGAGGACGATGGAGGACGCATGAGCAACATCGAAGACCGCGACGCCTTCCAGGTCATCCAGATCCTGGAGGCCGTGAAGGACGGTGTCTCGCCGCTCGATGCCGCCGTGCAGGCCGGGTGGACACCGGCCCAGTTCCGCAAGCGGATGTCCGACCGTGACTTCGCTCAGCTCATCATGGAGCACGAGGAGGTCGCCGTCGCCTCCGTCGAGTCGAAGCTCCACCTCCTCGCGATGGACGGCAACATGTCGGCGATCGCCCTCTACCTCTACAACAAGGCGCCGCACCGCTGGTCCGACCGAAAGCGCGTCGACGTGAACACCGGCGTGCAGGTCAACATCGCCGTGGTGGAGACCACCAAGGCCACCCTCCGGGAGCTGATGGCCGAAGACCCCGTCGCCTACGCACGAGCCTTCGCTCCTGGCGGGGCGCTCGACGCAGCGATCGACGTGGATGCCACCGAGTCTGAATAGGCAAGACACCGAGCTGATGCGCAAGGGGGTGACCCCTTCCCGCTTCGCCCAGTACGTGTCGAAGCCAATGACCGGCTACCAGTGGATGCCGGGCCCGCACCTGCTGTACCTGGAGGAGCGCGTCCTGTTCGCTCTCAACGAGACCGAGCAGCAGTCCTTCATCCAGGTCAACATGCCGCCCCGCCACGGCAAGACCGCCTTCACGTCGGTGTTCCTGCCCGCGTGGATCCTCGGGATGTTCCCCGAGAAGCGGATCATGCTCGTCACCTACTCCGACGACTTCTCGATCCAGTGGGGCGGCTCGGTCCGCAACATCCTGAAGACCTATGGCAAGGAGATCTTCGGGCGCACCGTCGACAAGACGATGTCCTCGAACGGGAACTGGCGGATGGAGTCGTCCTTCGGCGGGATGCTCGCTGTCGGCATCGGTGGTGGCATCGCCGGTCAGGGCGCGGACGTCCTGATCATGGACGACGTCATCAAGAACGCCGAGGAAGCCGCCTCCCCCACCACCAAGGCGAAGCACTGGGCAGAGTTCACGCAGAACATCCGCCCCCGGTTGGAGCCGGGCGGGCTGATGATCAACGTGCAGACCCGATGGGCCGAAGACGATCTGTCCGGGATGATCGAGATGGCCTCGGGCCCCGACTCGGACAACTGGGAGCGCATCGTGTTCCCGGCCATCTGCGAGCCGCCCGACGGCTACGAGGGGTCCTTCGACGACTACGTCGACATCATCGGCCGCCACGTCGGAGAGCCCCTGTGGCCTGCGCGCTGGAGCTTGGACGCCTTGCAGCGGATCCAGAAGCTCAACGAGATGACCCCGGCCACGTGGGATGCGCTGTACCAGCAGCGCCCCGTCCCCCGCGGTGGGTCGATGTTCCCCGTCGACAACTGGCAATGGTTCCCCTACGGGGACCTGCCCCAGACCAAGGCCCAGTGCCACGCCCTTGTCCGGGTGTGGGACCTGGCGTCCTCGCAGGACTCTGGCGACTGGTCGGTCGGTCTGCTGATGGGGGTCGACGCCCGCAACCACTTCTACATCTTCGACGTGAAGCGCTTCCGCAAGCATCCGCAAGGCATCGAGCAGGAGCTGGTTGCCACCGCGAATGAGGATGGGATCAACGTGGCGATCCGCATCGAGCAGGAGCGCTCCGGTGCAGGGTCGATCGTCGTTGAGAACTACAAGCGCCTGCTGACCCGCTGGGATGTCGACGGCCGCAAGCCGGTCGGCACGAAGGAGAACCGGGCGTCAGTGTTCTCCGCCAAGGCGGCGTCGCAGATGATCTACCTGCCCGACGGTGCGCCGTGGGTGAAGGACTACGTCGAGGAGTGCCGCCGCTTCCCTCGTGGCCGCTACGACGACCAGGTCGACACCTCGGTCTACGCCTACGACCACCTCGCCGCGCAGGCCGGTGGCACCACCTTGTGGACGCCGTCAGACCTTGGTCGCCTCATGACCGAACGGGACATGCAGTCGCTCATCGGCCAGCTTCTCTGAGCACTCCACCTGCTCGGGCGCGAACGGCTTCCACACGGTGACCCGCTCGCCCTTGTAGCGGACAGGGACGGGGACCATCAGCGTGAACGCCGCCGTCGGGTGCGGCTCGTCGAACCGGAACGGAGCAATCTTGCGCCCTCGCCACGCGGTGAGCACCGTGTGGTCGATGCCCAGCACGCCGGTCTCCATGAAGGCGGGATGCCTGCGACGATCGTTGACGGCGCGCTGCACCCGCTGGTGCGCCTTGATCCCTGCGCTGCCCGCGGACGGCCGCTTCCCTCCGCCGACGGTGTACACGTTGCGGAACAGCCAACGCGAGGCGTGATGCCATGCGTCGGGCGGGAGGGTCACGTCGACGGAGTGCCCGAGGCGGTTCGCCTCCTCGAAGAACTCGTCGACGATCTCCTCGCCCGGATGGTCGACGAAGGCCCTACGAACCCAGAGGGCCTGGCGCTCCGTCAACCTCACCAGCATGTATCCGTCTCCACGCTCTAGCCATCGTCGAGAAGTACTCGTCGAGTACCTCTTGTGCCCGTTCCTGGGCCTTCCACTCGGGATAGCCCATCTCGATCAGATCGTCGCGCATCATCGAGGCCACGGACCGGATGCTCTCGAAGTCGCCCATCACAGCCTGATGGGCGTCTTCGAGAACAGCCAGCTCGAAGGCTCGCTGTTCCTCGGGCGTCATGTGTCCCGCTGAGTGACCACTGGGTGCCAGTAGACCAGCTCGTCGGTCCACTCGTCGCCATCTTCGTTGACGAACAGACCCTCGGTGTCGTTGAGACGACGGACCAGCATCGCTGGAGACCCGTCCCGGATGCTGTGGTGCGTGACTGTGTAATCCATCACTCGCTCCCTTGCTCTGCCTTGTCCTGTGCGGCCCTGACTTCCAGCAGCCGGATCTCCTCGGCGAAGGCGTCGAGGTTGGCCTTGCCCCAGTCGTTGACCGTGGCGTAGCCCGCCTCGGTGGCGATCGAGCGGAGGGCCTCGACGTACTTCTCGTCCTGGTCCTTCAGCGACTTCGCCCGAGCCATCAGCGCCTTGTAGGCGTTGCTGCGCTCCTCGATCGCCTTCTCCTCGGCGAGGAGGCGCTCCAATTCCTCGTCGCTCGGCGGCTCCGGCACCTGAAGCTGGGGCTCCCGGTAGTTGTCGTTGCGGAACTGCTCCGCGTCTTCCGAGTGACCGCGGACCCACAGGTCCAGTGCCACGCCGAAGCGCATCGCCGCGTTCCTGAGCGCGTCACCGATCAGCACCTTCACGGCGTTGGGCTGGTTGGTGGCGCAGTCGCCGTAGCCGAGGCGGGTGACGCCATCGACGGTGAGCTTGATCCACAGGCCGATCGGCCGACCCTGTGGATCACGGTCGAACACGGGCAGGCCGTTCGCATCCTTGGCGAGGGGCTCCCAGGTCCACTTCGGGTCGACGTCGAGGAGCCGTGCGGTGACGGCACCGTGGCCGACGTACTGGAGCTGCACGCCCGCCTTGGGCAGGATCCCGACCTGGCTGGCCGGGAACGGGTCGCTCAGCTTCACCTTGCCGGTGTCGGCCACCGAGGCGAGCGCCTTGCGGGCTGCCGCCTGCGCCTTGGTGGGCGCGGTCGCCGGGGTGGTGGGTTCGTTGGTCTCGGTCATAGAGCTTCTTCCTGTTCTGCTTGGGGCCAGACCTTCTCGCTGACCTTGATGACGTTGCGCTTGGTGATGTGGATCCGACGCGAGTTCGGGATGTCCTCGGTGTAGGTCTCCACCAGCTCGGGATGGTCGGCTAGCAGACGCTTCACGTTCACGCCCCGGCTTGGCTTTGGAGCCTTGAACGAGACAACTTCCAACCCTCCGGCCATCCCGACCGAGTGGGAACCGAGCCAGCGGACAAGCTGATCCCGGGCCTCGCGCTTTGCTGCCTCCGCCTGCTTCATCTGCTCCGACGCCTCTTGGTAGGCGAGCAGCACCTCCATCGCGTGGGCGTCATCAGGGAGAGCGACGGCTTGGCCGTCGTCCACCGGGTGGATCATCGCGATGTTGTCCGCCGACAGGTCGATCCCGCCCGGCACCTCACCGATGTGCAGCGCCGCCATCACGTCCTCGGCGCGGTTCATGATCCGCTCGAACTCGCGCTCATCGAACTCGACGTAGGCGATCTGCACTTCCAGCCGCCCGTCGAGGTAGGCGAAGATCGTCTCGCGCGACCCGTAGCAGCCCATCTGCGACTGCGCCTGGTACCACCAGTAGCGGGGCACCTCGGCCCCGACCCAATCGGTAGTGGACTTCACCTCCAGGTGCTGGTCGGGGTTGTCGATCTCGACGCCGTCGAGCGTGGCCAACATGCAGCCGTAGCCGTGGAGCACGAGCGGCTTCACGAACTGCTTCGACAGCATGTCCGAGGCCACGTCCATGATGTAGGGCTCCATCCTGGTGCCCCGCCGCATGGCGTCGTTCTCCTCGGTGCGGTGGCCGGTCAGCTTCTGAGCGCACACGTCGCCCAACGTCTCGAACGGGTGGACTCCGAACAGAGCGCCGGTCAGCGACGCGTTGAAGTAGGGGGATCGGAGATCCAGCCAGTCCTCGACGTCTGGCGGGTAGGGCAGCGTGAAGCGCTCGGCCACTCACTCCCCCTCGTCCGAGATCGACAGCCACGGGAAGCTGGTGGCCAGCGTCTCGCGGTCGATCAAGTGGCGCTTGTGGTTCAGCCTCGGCTCGCCCATGTGCTTGGCGCAGAAGAACCTCGTCGAGTAGTCGTCTTGGAGATAGACGAACTCGGACGGCTCGTGACAGAGCGGGCAGCGAGGGACGTACATCTGCACGATCCGCTGATGCTGAGCCCGGTAGCCGCGCTCGTGCTCGATGACCTTGCCGGACAGCTCGACGAGCAGGTCGACGGTTCCCATGCTGTGCCACGCGTCGACGTCGGCGGGCACGGCGTAGAAGCCGCATTGACAGTCTGGATCCGGCGCGTCGTGGTTCTTGCTCACGGCCCACGGGTCGTAGTAGCTGGAACACTTCCGGCACACCGCATCCATGTCCTCTTCGAGGGGAATGTTGTTGAAGTTCAGCGACGCCAGATGCAGTCCCTTGCGGTTGAGGCCGATGACCGCGGCACGGTGGGCCAGGATCGGAATCTCCGACTGGACCACCTCCAACTCGGGCTTTGGGTCCACGATCGTCCCCGGGATCGACACTCCACCTCGTGGTGCGGCGAACGCCGGGAGGCTGTTGCCCCAGTTGATGCTCCAGCTCGTCGCCGCCGAGAAACCGGGCGTGTTGACGGGCGTCATTGAGATGGTCGTATCGCCGAGGGGCTTCCAGATCCCGCCGTCGACTTGGTACCACGCCTTGCCTGTCGTGGCGTCGATCGCCAGTTTCGTGCTCATGCGGGCACCGGGACGGGATGCGCCGGGGCAGGCTGGCGCACGGGCGCGGGCGCCTTCTCCGGGATCGGGATGTCGTGGATCCGCTTGGGCTTGCCGATGTCAGCCATCTTCCTTCTCCTCTGCGCTCACGATGTTGTGGACGACGATGCCGTCGTCGTGGATCGAGTAGAGGACGAACAGGTCGGTGTCGGGGACCTGCATGGCGAACAGGTCGCCGCGTGCCTCCGCCGCCTTCAGCAGTTCCTCACCCTCTTCGTCGTTGATCACTTCGTAGTCGTCGCTCATGACGTCCTCTCCGGATGGCACTCCATCCTGTGGTCGTAGTAGGTCCACGAGCACTGGATCGAACCGCCGACGTCGTACCAGTCGCAGTCGGCGCAGACGATCCGCCCGTAGTCGCTGTCGTACTCGCCCCGCTCGGTGTGAGCGGGCCAGATCGTGTCCACCTCAGTCCTCCCATGAGGCCAGGCAGTCCTCGATGAACGTCTGAGCCTCGATCAGAGCCTCGCGCGTCGGTGCATCGAGGCTGTCTGGATAGGCCAGCTTCCGGCACCGCTCGGCCCACGCCCTCAGCGGGCGGTTGGGCTCGTCGGTGATGGCACGGCCAACCGCCGCCCTGACCTTCTCCATCACGGCGACCGGGTCTTCCTCCTCGACCACGATCGCCTCGATAATCTCGTCGTCGGCGTCAAGGGCGCCAGCGACCGCGCTCGCCTCACCTTGCGGCAGGGAGGCGGCGGCGTGTGAGACCTCGGAGATGGGAAGGTGCAGGGCAGCGGCGATCTTGTCGAGCACCTGTGCCCGGTGCAGCTCCTGGTAGGCCACCCAGCGGGTGACGGGCATGTTGTCGTCGGCCCACGCCCCGAAGGAGGTGTAGCCCAACTCTCGCCAGCCCTTGATCTTCGCGAAGGCGACGAGCGCCTCGTAGAGGTCGTGGCTGGCCCGGACGATCTGGGCGGCCAGTGTCTTGGCGGCCACCCGCTTGGAGGGGGTTCTGGCGGGCACCATAGAAGTGTATACGCCAGGGACTAGCCCTCAGCGTCCTTCATGGCCGCCAGCACCTGCTCTAGGTCCAGGCCGCTCTCCGCCGCGGCGGTCATCCAGGCCACCTCCAGCGACATGCTGGCCTCGATCTGCGCGTCCGTGATCGCCTGGTTCAGCTCGTCGAGCGGAACATCGCGCTCCTGGCAGATGTCGACGAGGCGCCTGATGAGGGCCGACTGCATCGCGTTCTGACCGGACAGGCGCGCCATCGCCTCGGACGCCATGAGGGTCCACTTCATGATGTCAGGAGCGAACTGGCGCGCGATGCGCCTCTGATGTCGGATGGGCAAGGCCATGCGGCCTCCTCTCAGTTGATCGGCGGGAGCGTCAGAGGGAGAGCCTTCCGCGTATCCACACACGGTGCCCCGAACGTAAGGCACGCCGATCGGCCGACCCAACACACGTGGAGCCGTCGGCGCAGGATCCTGTAACTCTCCCGCCGAAGAGGGGTGGGCGGGAATCGAACCCGCATGACCTGCTTTGCAGGCAGGCGCCTTGCCCAACTCGGCCACCACCCCCGGGCCGCTAGTACGTGGCCCAGGCTTGCCAGCCCTGCGCCTCGAAGACGAAGCGCGCGGCCAGCATGTTCGTCTCGGGGTCCAACAGGTCTCGGCGGTTGCAGGCGATGCCTGCTCGGCAGAGAGCTGGAACCCAGGTCCCGTGGATCTGCATGAGCCCCCAGTCGTCCGTCGGCCCGATGGCTTCGGGCTGGCAATGGGACTCACGAGGCATGATGACAGTCGAGATCGGCGAGCGCCACTCGGTGGGCGTGAACCCCGCAGAGATGGCGTCGTCGTACCACTCGGCGCACGGCCGCCCCTCGGTGGCATCGGCTCTGTCAGCCTCGTACTGGAGGGCCGCTTCCTTCGCTTCCGCCTCGTGGCCGTTCATCACGGCATCCACGTAGCGGAGGTACTGCGAAGTTGTGCAGCCCGTCAAGGCAAGGACGAGCCCCGCCGTCGCAACGATGCGCTTCATCGGTCTACCTCCTGAGCGCGCAAAGGCCCCACTAGCGTGGGGCCACGCCCAAGCCTAGACCGTCCGAGGGATGTCGTACTTGATGCGGAGCGCTTCGGCGATGGTGTCGAAGTCCCAGCCCCGGTCGTCGTTGGCGCTGGCGGCCTCGACGTAGCCGACGTCGGGGTAGCCGTCGTTGTCTTCCGGGTCGAACGGACGGATGTTCGGCAGCGTCGGGTTGTCGTCGGCGATGCCGAGCCACTCCTGCACCGGCTTGGGCAGGGTGTCGCTGTTCCGAAGTGTCCCACCCTGGGGCGGGTTCCAGATGTACGCCCACCTCTTGTCGCCGTCGTTCAGATCTTCTGGCTCGACGGTGAGGTTCACGCCGTTGCGGATCGCGACCTCGCAGGCCACGCCGAGGCAGCAGAACTCGTCCGGTCCGCCCGGGTACTGGGAGCGCCGGAGCGCGCCCTGCCCCTGGGGGATCTGGTCGTTCTCCAACGACTCGATCCACAGCTTGATGTGTTCACGGTTGCCTGGTTCAAGGGCGCTCATGGTGAGTCGCACTCTCCTTCCACTTCCAGGACGTGGTCCCACCACTTCTCGTCGATCGAGTTGAAGAGATCGACCACGTCAGGGGTCATCATCGTGTGCAGCGCGCCAACTCGGTCGATGTCCTTCTGGATGATGTACACCGGATGGCAATCGTCGTCAGCTTCGAGCCAGAGCGCATACGCGAACTGGTCGGTCGGCTCCGACAGAACGGCTGTATACATGAGACCGTGGATCTCACCTATACAACTCTCCAGGTCGGGGCAGTCCCGTTCCTCAATGGCATCGAAGCGTGAGTGGATCGCGGCACCCACCGTCTCTAGACGATGGTCATACCGTCTGATCTTCCACGCAGTCATTGTCCTCCTCTATGAAGATGCCGATCGTTGCCGACGAAGCACCCTGCACGGGGACGTGCAAGATGTGACACCGGCCGATCAGCATGTGGGTCAACTGTTCGGCGTCGAAGCCGAACCCCGTCGGGATCAGGACGTCAATCTCGATCCGAACCAGGTCTCCTCGCATCTCGTGCCTCCTCTAGTTCTCTTCGGAGGTCTGCATTCTCTGCTTTGAGGAGCTTGATGGTCAGCATCGCGTAGCAGAAGTCTGCGAGCGTCAGCCGTCGTCCGGCTGGTCCCACCACCACGACATCGCTTGCCTCATCCATCGCCAGATCCTCCTCACCAATCCTCCAGGGCGTCCCGGAAGGCGCCCTCCTTCTCCAGCGCGTCGTGCAGCTCGCGGGCGTAGGTGGCGACGCAGTCGTTGTAGCCCTGTGCCCACGCCGCGTTGATCGCTTCGACGACAGTCGCGTCGAGCGGCTGCCGCAGATGTTGCGGAGTGAAGTCCGCCATCCATCCCGGCGCATCAGCGGGCTTGCGCCGCTCATGCCACTGTCGAGCCCTGACAGAGCGCTTCATGAGCGCACCATCGTCAGGTTGGAACGGACCGATTCCATCTGCAATGTGGGTGCCGTGCCGTTCAGGAACGCCAGCACCAGGTCGAAGTCGCGCACCTCGGCGAAGCACGAGTACGAGCCGTCAGCCCGCTCGGCGAGCATGTCCCAGCCGCCGAAGTTCATGTCGTCGGGCTCTCGGCACTTGACGATTCGGATCTTCATGTGAACTGCCTCTCCAGCTCCGCCAGAATGGCGACCCGATTCTCGATCGCTAGCGAGAACCCGCGTCGCCGCCGCCACTCCTGGAAAGCGATGACCAGGTGATTCACCAGAGCCCCGAAGAACCCGGCGACAACCGTGCCGATCACCACCGCCCAGCCATCGATGTTCTCGAACATGTTTCCTCCTCCGCCGGAAGGGCGGGGCCGGACACCCCGCCCTTTCCGACTAGCCCTTGGTCAGGCCGGGGTCTGACCGGTGCGGGCAGCGTACGCCGCCACGCCCTCGGCCGAGGCGACGGCGACCGTGCCGTCGACCAGCTTGACCAGCACGGGCGACTCCGCCTTCAGGCTGTAGTCGTCCGCGCCGCCAGCCGGGCGGCGGCTGGCCTTGTTGTAGAAGCCGGACTTGCGGATGCGCCGCGAGCCGGGGACGGGCAGGGCGCCGCCGAGGGCGTCCAGCTCATCGGTGAAGTCCACCGTCTCGGCGATCGCCGGGACCGAGGACGTGGGCTTGCTGTAGGCCGTCTTCATGACGGTCCTCCTTTGGGTGTAGCTGGTTGCTGTGTGGATCACCGCCGCGGCGGCGACTCGCGGCGCCAGCCCCCGCGAGTCCTTGTCCCCCTCGGTCGAGGGGGAGATCTTGCTCAGCCGCCGAGAGCGGCGAGCACCTTGTCGTGGCCGGGAACGGTGATGCCGTTGCGGACGTGCAGTCCACGCAACTCCGACCACTGATCGCCAGCCACCGACTGGTAGGTGGCCTGCTTGTCGAGGAGAGCGCCGAGGCGCTCATCCGCCGAGCCGAAGATCTCGATCGTGCGCTCCAACGTCAGCGGCCAGTCGGGCGAGAGCACGTGACGACGATGGTGCGCCTCTGTCCGCTGCGGGTTCGGGATGTATCCGCCGCCCGCCAGCAGCCAGAGCCGCCGTGCCCTCTCGTGCAGGTCATCGACCCACGCCCACTCCCGGAAGATCTCGGCGAACTGCTCCGCCACCTCCACCTTCGACAGCGCCACCGACAGCCGACAGGCCATCTCGGTGCGCCACGCCGCTCGGGAAGCGTTGAAGATCCGAACCTCGTAGAACCCGCCGTGTGCAGCTCGTGCCAGATCGGCGTGACGGTCCCAGCCCATCATCTCCATCTTCGTCTCGAACCCGCGCCGCCACTTCAGGTTGAAGGTCTTGGACTTCTCGCCGAGCATGTCTTCCATGCAGACGAGAGTGTCGCCCCACATCTCCCAGTCCTGGTGCTGCATCATCATGAGCAGCGCTGAGACTCGCTCGTTGTTGCCACGCCGCTGCGCCCACACCGAGCCTGCGATGTACTCCCACAGGATCGGCTCCAGCGCCAGCCACGCCTCGGTCATCGTCTTCGACGGCGTCCAGTCGTCCGGCGGAAGGTGGTTCTGGCCCCGTACTTGCGGCGCCCAGCCGAGATGGACGTGCATCCCGCACATCATCGCCGTCGACGCGTCCACGTCGAGCGCCGCTTCCTGGAGCGCTTCCATCGCGTGGATGGCCCGCTCCCAGCCGCCGGGAGTGTCGAAGAACAGCCCCGAGATGATCTCGCCACCGCACGACGAATCCCGCTGCGCCCGGAACGTCACGTTCCAGATGTCCGAGCAGTCATCGCAGTCACAGTGGTAGCCGTGCAGGCGACCTTCCTGCCGTGCCAGGCCGCGTTCGGTGAGTTCACCGATCAGCGCCGGTACCTCGCTCATGAACTCGGCCTCGAATCCGAATGATCTGGGCATCAGACCTCCTCATCTTCGTAGTCGTAGTCGTCGGTGTAGTCGTCGTCGTCGGGCGGGTCGTCTTCGTCGCCGTCGGGCAGCCCGTCGGCCCAGGACAAATCGGGCGGTGGATGGATGCGGCCCGAGATGTTGAGGCGGGCCGCTGCCATTCGCTGCACCTCGTCGTAGGACACCCGCAGCGACTCCCGCAAGGTCGGTGTCGCCGCCGTGTTGCTGTACTGGAGGGTGTAGTTCTCGTCGTTGACGGCGTACCACTGGGCGTTGGTTCTGGTCGACGACGCCCGAGGCATCGGAGGCGGAGGCGCGATCGACGCCGTCAGGAAGTCGTCACGCAGCCTCGCCCAGTAGCGATCCGGCGTGTAGAACCTCAGCCCGGTGTCGGTCTTCGCGCATGGCCGGTAGCCCCACTCCATCGACGCCACCTCCTCCAGCGAGGAGTTCGGCGACATCGGGATCACGTGAGGCGTGTCTTCCATGTCGTGGAGGAACGGCTCCAACTGCTGCTCCAGGAAGACGGAGAAGTCGTGTTCGAGCAGCGGCAGCATGAAGACCTGCGGAGCAGGACGGCGGTCGGTCGGATCGAGCGCCACCGCCAACGCCTTGTCGCCGCCGACACGCACCTCGATCAGATCGTCGAACACGATCGGCTCCCGATCCCACAGCGCCCGACCAGGGAGTCTCTCGTGGATCCTGATCCGTCCCAGCGCGTCCTCGATGGTGAGGGCGCACGCGTACGCGTTGAGCCCGCCCCACTCGTCGTGGGCGTTGGCCAGTTCCCGCAGACGCATCAGCGCCCGCTGTACGTGGGACTTCTCGTTGTCTTCCACCAGCCTTGCCATCAGTTCACCTCCACTGACGAGACGTCGATGATCCCGTCGTCCTCATCCCACTGGCAGTCCCGCGGCAGGACCAGCTCGCCGCCCTGGTTGACCCACTGTTCGATCTCCATGCCCGACTTGTAGGCCAGGATCAGCGCGTCGGCGAGGTCGTCCTTCTCGTCCTCCTCTGCCGCGACGAGCGCCTCCCAGTACTGCTCTCCTCGCTCGCTGTGGTCGTTGAGGATCGCCTCGACGTCTGCGTCGTTGACGTCGTCGTCGTCCGGAACCATCGCTGCTGCGTCGAGAGCGAAGGCGCCCTTCGTGGGGATCTTGTCCGGCTCGTCCCGCCACACATGCAACGGATAGATCCGCTTGGTGGGCAGCACCACCTCATCGGAGCAGCCCTTGTCGAACCACATCTCGATGAAGGACATCCCGCTCTTGTAGGAGGCCGCCTTGAACGTGCCGATCAGATCGCAGAACTCGGGATCGTCCGGGACGAACACGACGGCGTCGTCGGGCTTCAGCACATAGCCGCCACCACCGATCACCCACGACGTGTCTTGGCGCGCTTTGCTCGACGTCGAGCCCTGCGTTCCAGTCGCCGCCGGAGCTTTGGAGTCAGAAGCTCGACGAAACCCGCCAGCAGTCCAGCTCCCACCCCGGGAGTAGTCCCAGGCGTCAACGCTCCCGTAGCTGGAGATGTAGATCTTCTCCGGTGGCTTGAACTCGGTGATCTGGTGCTCCAGGACGCCTTCGGCCGTGTGGACGAAGCGCAGCATGGCGCCTTCCTTGATGGCGTCGATCGTGATGGAGCCGGGGAACAGCACCGCCGCCTTCGCCACCGCAGCGTTCGTCGAGGCGAAGATGACCGAGCCGCCCTCGGTGATGCCGACGTTCAGTGGCGACGACGTGTGCCGTGCCATCCACAGAGCGCCGGGATCGGACTTGTCGATCCACGCCACCGCGATCGACCCTTCGAGTTCCTCCAGGGCGACCTTCGCCCCGAGATGGTTGATGGCGGCGAAGATCGCCTCCGAGTCCACCTTCCCGACCCGGGTCCAGCCGTACTTGCGGTACAGCTCGTAGTCGTTGGAGACGCACCCATTGTGGACGCCGATGATGTTGTCGCACACGATCGGGTGGTTGTTGACGTTGTCCTTCGGGTCGCCCTGCGTCGAAAGTCTGCTGTGAGCGATCACCAGCCGACAGCCAGCGCCGATCCCTGGATGCGTTGCCAGGAACTGCGATGCAGGCACCGGGTACTTCGCGAGACGCACCCGATTCGAGGCCGTGACCCGAGCGATGCCCGTCGCCTCCTTGCCTCGCTGCTCCATCTCCCGCATCAGGATCGCCATCACTTCGTCGACCTCGATGCGGGCGAGGTCCGAGGGAGAGACAAGCACTCCCGAGATCCCGCACATGCGGGCCTCCTTTCTGTTGTGTTCAGGCCGCGACCAGCTCGGCGGCCAGCCTGGCGGACGGCTTGTCCGCCCAGATCTCCTTGATGAGCCCCACGACGCGCTTGCGCTCGATCAGCGCCCGCCCCGAGATGTACTCGTAGGCGTTGATCGCACGGTCGAAGGTCGCCGTGTGGCTGTGCTCCTCGACGATCGCCAGCGCCCAGGCCATGAGCGCGGTCGAGATCGCCGGATGCGCCATCAGCCGCTGCGGATCGGCGGGCGTGTTCCACAGCCGGAACTCGACGGTGCCGTGCCCACGGTCCGAGATCCACTGACCGCCGAAGGTGCCGATCTCCTCGTTGGTGCGGTAGTCGCGGTAGGGCGAGTAGACGCAGACGCCGTTGTAGCTGCGGTGACGACCGCAGCCGCCGTCGGCGATCTGGCGCCACAGGTCGCTCTCCGAGGCGAACAGCGACATCAGCGCGGCGTTCACCTTCGCCCGCATCTCCGGGATGGGCCACACCTCGCCCCAGCGATCCCGCTGGATGAACTGCTTGGGCCATCCGACGTGGACGTGGTTGCCAGCCCCGTAGTCGCCGTCGGGCGTCCAGTCGAGCGTGGCGAGCAGGTCGGGGTACAGCGAGACGAGCTGGCGCATCTCCTGGCGATCCCGGACCGACCGGGTCGACAGGATCCGGGAGACGAACTCCGCCGCCACCGAGGAATCGTCCTGGTAGGCGAGCAGCCCGTTCGTGCGGTCGTAGGCGCAGATCGGGCAGTCACAGTGCGCCTCGTGCCGTCCCCCGTCGTGCAGCGTCAGGCCGTTCCGGTACAGCAGCCGCCTGGCCGCCGTGGTCGAACCGGCGCCTGCGTTGCGCCCGACTTCCAGCTCGAAGCCGAACTTCAGTGCCTTCATCTTCACTCCTTCCGTTGATGGTGCGCTGCCGTCCACGCGTCGGACGGCAGCGGACCATCAATGAAGGGTCACTTCGTGGCGGGGATCACCCCCGGCACGGTCGCCACTGACACCGCTGGTGCGGTCGTGGTGGTCTCACCAGGGACGGTGGTCGCGGGGACCGTCGTCACCGGTGTCGTCGTCGTGGTGGTCGCTGGGACCGTGGCGCACACGTAGGGCGCGCCGACCCGACCACGGCTGTCGCCGTTGGCGGTGAACACGGCCTTGATGTCGATCTGGCCGCAGCCCGTGTTGAAGGTCAACACGACTGGACCGACCGACCCGGCCGGGAACGTGCCTGACACATCCGAGTCGACCATCAGGCCCTGACCCGACAGGCCCTCGTGCGCCACGACCCGGATCGGGAACGCAGCGGGAGCTGGCTTGTCGAGCGTGTAGGTCACCGTCGAACCCGCCCCACCGACGGGGACGTTCAACACGACCGTCACCGTGCGCTGCACCGTGCCGAACGTGAAGGTCTTCGAGTTGGTGCATGTCACCGGCGCGGGCTTCTGGTCCTGGTTGCCGCCACAGAGCGGGAGGCCCTGCAACGGTGTGACCACCTGCGCGGTGTCCGCCTTGCTGACTGACGCAACGCCGAGAGCGGCGACCGCCGCTACTGACGCCAGGCCGACCAGCACTGAACGTGTCTTCATGGTGCTCCTTCCTCGCGACCACACCGTGTGGCCTGCGATCCCCCAGTATGACTGGAGATCAGACGACGCTGAGCAGCGCGGGGAGTCGCTTGCCCTGTCGCTGGCACTGGTCCCGGTACACCCGCCACGACGATCCGAGCGGTGTGAGCCGCGGGATGAGGTGACGATCGCTCGGGAACACGTACATCCACGCCTTCACCGTGCGATCCCGCCCTCGCAGGACCGCCACCTCCTGGCGGAGGTAGTGCTGCGGGTGGCCTTCGACCCAGTCGAAGTCCTTCGTGACCTGACCGGCGTCGATGTCGCAGGACGGCCACAGCAGCTCGCCCATGATGAAGTGGTCCGGATCGGGATCGGGCACCGCGTACGGATACGGGGCCGCCGTGCCGGGCGCTTCGAGCCCGAACAGTTGGTATCCCGTCACGATCAGGTTCTGCTCGATCCGGTCGATTCGATCGTTCCAGATCGTGGCGTTGCCGAAGCCCGTCATCAGGGAGCCGTACACGAAGAACGGCATGATGCCCTGATGGTGGGGCGCTGGTTCGAGGATCATCCAGATCCCTCCTTTCCTCTGGTGGAGCGCACGACATGAGTTCGACGTTCAGCCGTCGCTGAGCGGCCGAGCGGACGTCATCAGCATGAGCAACGGTCTGTATCGACCTGAGCGGTCGTGCGCTCCGCCACAGGAAAGTGGGTAGAGAATGGGTCATGCCAGCGCGTCGGTTCACGAAGAAGGCCAACACGCCGAAGAGGGCTCGCCAGTGGCAGCACGTCTACGACTCGGTGCGGCGCCACGGGGGATCCCGCGGCGCCGCAATCCGACAGGCGAACGGCGTCGTGAAGCGAGTCGGTCGCCGTAGTCGCTGATCAGGCCGCCGTGGCGTCCGAGGCGACGAACGTCGCGCCGTAGGTGCGATCCAGCGAGCCGAGGCGGAAGTTGCCGTACTTGCGGTTGCCGCTGGCGTCGGCGGGCGTGGTGCCCCGGTAGCAGTCGTCCGCGACGATGGAATCCGGCATCAGGGGGCCGCACTTCTCGTCCACGATGACGAGCTTCTGGCCCGGCAGGCGGGTGCAGCTCGTCGCGTCGGCTCCGAGGGCGACGATGGCCGTGCCGTCGGTGGTCTGGCCGCAGTTGGCGGGCTGGCCGATCTGGGGCCCGGCGCACGCCGCCAGGGCCGTGAACAGCAGCGCTCCCGCGCCCGTTGCGATGGTTCTCTTCCTCATGTTGCTCCTCTCTCAGGGTCCGCGTCCTTGCGGATCTGCTATTTCACCGTCCTGGATGTGAGGCCCAGATGAGCCTCACGTTCCAGTTCGATGACGATGGGCCCCTCCGGGGGCTGACGAAGGCGCGTGAAGCTGCCAGGCCGTCACTTTCGAGCGTCCAGACGGTGTGTCGATACACGTCCGAACACCCCCGGAGGGGGGTCTTGGGTCAGTCGACCTTGAAGGGCGGGTCGACCTGCACGACGAGGTTGCGCTCCCGCCAGCCCTCGAAGACGTGCTCCTTGGCCAGCGCGTCGACCAGGATGCTCCTGAGCGATACTGCGTCGTGAACGCCGCTGGAAGCGGGATGCTTGTCGATCACGATGGTGACGTCGTAGCGGTAACGCTCCGGCGTCACGACCGGCTCCTCGGCGTCGACGACGAGGATGCCCTGGATGTTGTCGCCCTTGCGAAACCGCAGCGAGGGGAAGTCGTCGGACAGTCCGATGGTGATCTTCTGGGTTCGCATCAACGGCCGTCCACGATCACGCCCGTCGGGGCGTTCGAGTCGACCTTGACCTCGGAGCGGTCGACCCGCTGCGGGACGTTCTGGTCATGGCGCACGTTGAACGTCGTGTTGAAGTTCGCAGCGAAGAACATCGAGGCCGTTGCCAGCGCGACGCAGACGAACGTCATCACGAGACCGCTGCGCCGTAGCCTGCGGCCCCTGTAGTAGCCGTTGGACCTCTCGTCGTAGCCTGCGTCGTCCATCTCCACCCAGCCGCCGACGAAGGCGCCGACCCCGATGATCGCCAGGATGACGAAGACGACCGTCAGGAAGGTGAAGATGGAGCCGAGGGCGTTGAGAGCGCCCAGGGACAGTTCTGCGAGCATGGAAGCTCCTCTCTTGGTCAGCCCCTGCGGGCGACCTTCATGCCCCACCCGAGATGGGCGAGGTCACGTACGACCACGACGCGCATGCCGTGGTCGATCCGCCGCTCGATGGTCGGCGGACGTCCGGGGGGAGGTTGCGTAGGGGCCATCAGGGCTCCTTGGTGATGAGTAGGGCCGCGCAGAACAGCAGCGCGGCGATGAGGACGAGGCCGACGGGCAGGCCGTTCACGACTTGCGGAACTTCCACCACAGCAGGAGGCGCCACGTCGTCATGCCTGCCAGCGTGGCGGTGAGCCACAGCTCGATGAAGTGCAGCGGCCCGAGCACCTTGTAGCCCATCACCCAGATGAGGATGAAGAACTGGAAGTCCGAGATGAGCCTCTTGCGGAGGCGAGCGAGTTCCTTGGCGTGGTCCCTCTCGAAGAGGCGCTGCTTGGCGTGGCGGTCCTTGTCGCTCAGTTGCATTTCGCCGCCAGTTCCCGCACCAGCTCGATGATCTTGAAGTGCGTCTCCTGCCACGGGGCGTGCGTCATGGCGAGCAGTTGCTCGACCTGCCTCACCGGGTCAGGGGTGATGTCGGAGATCTGCCCGACGATCACCGTGGCGCGACGATCGGGCGCGAAGGTCGCCTCGATCCTGGCCTCCAGGTTCTTGCGCGTGATGGCGATGGTCTTGCCGGACTCATCCCAGGCGACGGTGATGGTGCATTCCTTGCGTCGGGTCATCAGTTCGATCCCTCCCACAGCTTGACGGGTGCGTCGCCGGTGGTGATGTTGTAGCGCTCACGTAGCGCGGCGGCGATCTGGGCGAACGACCAACCGAGGTCGTCGTTCGCCTTGATCATGTCAGCGAAGCCGTCGGGCGTCGACAGGACCACGCCGGTGTTCGAGTCGAAGTCGTACCAGGCGGCCACCGAGTCGGGCAGGGCCCATCCCTCCTCGTGGCCGGTCTCGGTGTCGCGGTAGACGATGAGGTGGGGCTCGTCGATGCGGATGACGTTGGAAGCGTGGTGGGCGATCGCTACCTCGCAGGCGACGCCCAGGCAGCAGTACTCGACGTG
>Ga0310810_10000160_pt1 | contig 69059 bp, 58 predicted proteins | sample NCmetagenome_FD_207641 | JGI IMG/M metagenome (GOLD analysis project Ga0310810, IMG submission 207641) | Soil microbial communities from experimental microcosm in Duke University, North Carolina, United States - NC | ecosystem: Engineered > Artificial ecosystem > Soil microcosm > Unclassified ...
GGCTGCCAAGCGCTCGGGCTCAAGCGCATCGTGATGGCGTCGCCTTTTCCCGAAGATCAAGACGAGCGGCTGGTGAAATTTCTTGCCCACTACGGCATCGACGTCGTCGCGTTCCGCGGCCTTGGCTGTCCCAATGCGGATGTGATCTGGGAGTTGCCGCCGGCGAGCGGCTACGATCTGGCGATGGCGCTTTTGCGCGAGCATTCAGACGTGGACGGCATTTACCTGCCGTGCAACAAGTGGCGCACCATTTCGGTCATCGAACGCATAGAGCAGGAAAGCAAAAAGCCGGTGGTCACCAACACGCAAGCGTGGGTTTGGGATGCGCTGCGGCTGATGAACATGCGCGAGCCGATTCGCGGCTACGGGCGGCTGCTGAGCGAGTTCAAGTGATCCAGTGAGATAAAGAAAAACTTTTTAGGAGTCCTTCGACAGGCTGAGGACGAACGGAAAATGGACGATAACGTGAGTAAACTCGGTTCATGCTGAGCGGTTTATCCTCCTAGGAGGCTAACGGACTTCAGCCAAAACTTCCTTCGCAAAGAGCTGCAGCATTTGCGAGTGCCGCTCCAGATTCGGATATATGAATTTTATCTCGAAGTGCGACACGCCGGCTTCGCTGTAGGCGTGGACCCGCCGGCAAATTTCTTCCGGCGAGCCGATCAGACTCACTTCCGCTAGTTGTTCGACGCTCATGAATCGCTCGAAGGTGCTTTGGCCGATCGCCAAAGTGCCGAAGCCGTCGCGCCGGGCCTTTGCCGGGTCTTCGTCGACGCAGCCGTAGACTTCGATGCCGAGATGAATTTTTTCCGGGTCGCGCCCGTTGCGCTCGGCCAGTTCTTTGAGCTCGCGGAAGCGCTTGCCGATGTCTTTCGGCAGCAGCCATGCCGGCAGCCAGCCGTCGCCGAGAGCGGCGGCTCGTCTCATCGCGGCTTCGGTCCAGCCGCCGACCCACAGCGGCGGATTGGGTTTTTGCAGTGGCTTGGGACAGATCTCCGCATTTTTAAAACTCACGAACGGACCCTCATAGGAAGCGGGATGAGTCGTCCAAATGGTTTTCATCGCGCGCAGGTGATCATCGGCGATCTTGCCGCGCTGCTTGCGATTGACGCCGAGCACTTCGTATTCGCGCGATTTGATCGTCGACGGCGAGCCGATACCAACGCCGATATCCAGTCTTCCCTGGCAAAGCACGTCGAGGGTAGCGAGCTGTTTGGCGGCGAGCAGCGGATTACGGCAGGGTACGACGACGCAGGCGATGCCGAGGCGCACGGTATCTACTTGTCCCGCGAGGTAAGCGAGCGAAGTCATCGCCTCGTAGAAATCCGGGCTTGCGTTGCCGGCGTCGCCGTGATCGGCGCCGGAAGAAATATGTGTGCGGTGAATTTCATCGGACCAGGTGAGATGATCGTGCACCCAGACTGAATCGTAGCCGAGGGCTTCGGCTTCCTGAGCAACCGCGACCATCGAATCAGCGCTGGCCAGCGGTCCTGAGTTGGGAACTCTCACGCCGAAGGTAACCGGTAATTTGCCGGAGTTGGTTTTCTCGTTCATCGCTGTTTATCCTTGTATTCCACCGCCCCGGTCGGGAAAAAATAGTGAAAGCGACCCTCCAGGTAAAACAGATTTCCTCAGACGACGCAAAGGCGCGCGCCTTTGCGATTCGCATGCGCGTCTTCGTGCGCGAACAACGCGTGCCCGCTGAGATCGAGTTGGACGACGATGACGCGCGGGCGACCCATTTTCTTGCCAGTATCACCGGCCGGGCTGTCGGCACCGCTCGAATCGTGTTGCACGGCGACCGCGCCAAAATCGGCCGCATGGCAGTGCTCAAAAAATATCGCGGCCAAGGCATAGGAAAAAGATTACTGCAGCGATCGGTTGCCAAAGCAAAACAACTCGGCGCACGAACGATTTATCTCAACGCGCAGGTGCCGGTAATTGAGTTCTACGAGCAGTTCGGATTTCGCGCGGTCGGGCGGGTGTTCGACGAGGCCGGCATCGCGCATCGCAAGATGATTCTGGAACGAAGAAAATTTAACCGCAAGGAACCCAAAAGGGTGTAAGGGTGTCCGGCGACCGTCCTTTGGTTTTGCAATGGCACGCGCCCTCCTTAAAGCGAATTCTAACGGCGGTTTTGCTGTTGGCTTGCTCGAAGAGTCGCCAGGCTTTACGATATGGGACATCGACGTACTCAAGGAGGTCGTGATGGAAGCCATTCCAGCTAGTGTGATTGCAGCGGCTAATGAAAAGAGCCGAAGACTACGCGAATTGGTGCGCGCACCGGAGATCCTCGTCATGCCTGGCGCCTACGATGTGTTGAGCGCACTCTTGTTCGAACGCATGGGATTCAAAGCGATCCAGGGCACCAGCGGCGGTATCGCCGCGGTACTGGGCTATCCCGACGGCGAGGCGATGAGCCGTGATGCATTTCTCCAGTTGAGCGGTGCGTTCGCCGGCGCGGTGAAAGTGCCGTTCAACGCGGACGGCGAGCGCGGCTACGGCGATGAAAACGGCGTGAGCGAAACCGTGCGCGCGCTGGTGGCGCGCGGCGTGGCCGGCATGAATCTCGAAGACGGCGCGGCCAAGGGCAAGGGCGGTCTGGTCGAGCTTTCCGAACAATTGCGAAAAATCAAAGCGGTGATGGAGACCAAGCGCCAGCTCGGCAGTGAATTTTTTCTCAATGCACGGGTGGATGCCTTCCACTTGATACCCGACGAACCAAAAAAGGCGCTCGACGAAGCGATTCGCCGCGGCAACGCCTACGCCGAAGCCGGCGGCGATTGCATTTTTTACCTCTTTCTCCACTCGGCGGAAATCATCGGACAGCTCGCCAAGGAAGTGAAAGCGCCGATCAGCATTCTCGCGGGGCCGCAGTCGCCGAGCGTGAGCCAGTTGCAGGACCTGGGCGTGGCGCGGGTGAGCTACGGCTCCGGTTTCACCAAGGCGGCGATCACCGGCGCAAAAAGATTGGCGCAAGAGATCCGTGAAAAAGGCACCTGCAATTTGCTCAAGGACGGCGTGCAGACGCCGGAGATCGTCGATTTAGTCGCGAAGAAAATCAACTAGGCAATTTTGGATTTTCGATTTTGGATTAGGGGAGATGCAGGAATCGGACTGTGCTGTCTCTGCTTCCGGTAATTTCCAAGTAGACATGTCGATACTTGGATCGGTGGTTTCGCTCCATCTTGCGTCCGTCGGCGGCGCGCCGATGCAGACCATCGAAGAGGCGCGCGCGGTGGTCGGCCGGGGTATTGAAGGCGACCGCTATTTCGCTGGTGTCGGCACTTATTCCAAGCAACCCGGCAGCGGCCGCCACGTGACCTTGATCGAGATCGAAGCGCTCGAAGCGCTGAAACAAGACTACGGTGTCGAGGTCGCGCCCGCGCTGGCTCGCCGCAATATCGCGACCCGTGGCGCGGTGCTGAATCACCTCGTCGGCCGGGAGTTTTCGGTGGGCACCGTGGTTTTGCGCGGCACTCGATTGTGTGAACCGTGCGCGCATCTCGAGAGGCTGAGCGCGCGCGGCGCCTTGCGCGGTTTAATTCATCGCGGCGGGCTTCGCGCCGAGATCGTCGCCGGCGGCACGATTCGGATCGGCGATGCGATCGCCGCTGTCGAGGGTTGCCCGCAATTCGCCTGACATGACCGGCGGCGCGCTCACGCTGATTCTGGCTGCGGCAGTCGCGCACGCCACCTGGAACTTTCTCAACAAACACGCGGGCGGGCACGCAACCTTCACGTGGCTGGTCGCGCTTCTTTCCGCCCTGCTTTACGCACCCGTGACGGTCACGATCATCGAAGTTTGGGAAATCAAGCTCGACTTCGTCATGCTCGGTATTGTGGCCGGCAGCGCGGCGCTGCACACGGCCTACTTCGTGCTGCTCAACCAGGGTTATCGGATCGGTGATCTATCGCTGGTTTATCCGTTGGCGCGCGGCACCGGACCGCTCTTGGCAAGTCTGGCGGCGATCGCGTTCCTTGGCGAGCGGCCGTCGCCACTAGCGCTAGGCGGCGCGCTCTTGATCATCGGCGGCGCCGTCGTCCTGACGACCAATCTCACTCAACTGCGCAAGCCTGAAGCGCGCGATCCGCTTGTCTACGCGTTGGTCACCGGTGTGTTTATCGCCGCTTATACCCTGTGGGATAAACAGGCGGTGAGCCGTTTTGCGGTGGCGCCGCTGGTTTTGGACTGGGGCGCCAACATCGGCCGCGCAATATTTCTCACGCCGTTCGCGCTCAAGTATTCCGACGAGGCGATCGAAGAATGGCGTGAGCACAAATACGAAGCGCTCGCCTGCGCCGTGTTGATCCCGCTCGCCTACATTCTCGTGCTCACCGCCATGCGTTTCACACCGGTGAGCTACGTCGCGCCGGCGCGCGAGATCAGTATTCTGATCGGAACGGTGATGGGCACGCGGCTCCTCGGCGAAGGCGATGCGCGGCGCAGACTTGCGGGCGCGTGCGCGATGGTGTTGGGGGTAGTCGGGTTGGCTGTGGGATAATGGAAAAATTCCGAGTTCAGGGTTTCGCAGCGCCGGCATGAATAAGACGGACGTGTCGTTCAAGGATTTTGTCCTCGATCAACTGCAGGAGCTGGAAGGCGTAGAAGCGCGGCGCATGTTCGGTGGCTTCGGCCTCTATCGGGACGAGATTTTTTTCGGCATCGTTCATCAGGGACGGCTCTACTTCAAAACCGACGACTCCACTGTACGATTTTACCGCAAACACAAAATGAAACCGTTTCGGCCCAACGCCAAACAAGCTCTCAAGAGCTATTATCGAGTGCCGGTCGAAGTTCTCGAAGACGCGGATGACCTCTGCAACTGGGCGGACGCAGCGATTGGCTGCCAGACGCGTAGCCCTCACCCTAACCCTCTTTTACGTCGTGGGTGAGGGGAGAGAACCGAGTGAATCGGCCGACGCGTGTCACCCGCGCGGTCTATTCGTCGCCAGAGTGTCGATCGGGCAGCGAGTAGATCGTGGCAGCCGGATTGAAATAGTGATCGATGGCGAGCCAGAAGCTGCGCCCGTGGTGGAAAAATAGCAGCGGGAAAATAATCGAGAAGGGCACCCAGAGCGCGAGCTGCTGGTGGATCGTCATGTGGGTGAACGTATCCAAGAGAAGATATCCCGGCACGGCAATTCCCACGGTGGCGCCATAGTTGATGTACATGGCGCCGATGAAATAGCCCTGCTCGCGCTCATATTTCAAACCGCAGTGGGGACAGCAGTCGAACATGCGAAAGGGTTTTTCGTAGAGTCGTCCGATGCCGCAGCGCGGACAGCGCAGCCTCGTGGCGAAACCGAGGATTTTGAAAAATGATGGCGTCAAATTATGCGACCGCCGGTTCGCCGGCCCGCGCGCGCGTGGAGTGCGCCGCGCCGTTGTTTAAATACTCGCGCAAAAAGCGCGCGGTGTGTGACTGTTTGCCGTCCTTGGCGACTTCGAACGGCGAGCCGCACGCGATGACTTTGCCGCCCTGAACGCCGCCTTCGGGACCGAGATCGATGAGATAATCGGCGTCTTTGACGATGTCCAGGTTATGTTCGATGGTGATCACCGTGTTGCCCATGTCCACCAGCCGGTGCAGGATTTGAATCAGTTTCTCCACGTCGGTGAAGTGCAAACCCGTAGTCGGTTCATCAAACACGTATAAAGTTTTGCCGTGGGATTCCTTGCCGAGCTCGTAGGCGAGCTTGATGCGCTGAGCTTCGCCACCAGAAAGCGTATTGCTCGCCTGTCCGAGGGTGATGTAGCTCATGCCGATGTCGTCGAGGATTTGTAGCGGCCGGGCGATCTTCGGAAAGGCGTGAAACACCGGCAGGGCCTCCTCGACGGTCATACGAAACACGTCGCCGATGCTTTTCTCGTTAAAGCGGATGTCAAGCGTCTCCTCGTTGAAACGCTCGCCGCCGCAATCTTCGCAGTCGATGAACACGTCGGGAAGAAAGCTCATCTCCTTGCGAATCTTGCCCTGCCCGGCGCAGGTTTCGCAGCGACCGCCTTTAACGTTGAACGAGAACCGACTCGAAGTATAGCCGCGCAGCCGGGCTTCCGGCGCGAGCGCGTAGAGCTTGCGGATCTCGTCGAGCAGGCCGACGTAGGAGGCCGGCACCGAGCGCGGTGTTTTGCCGATCGGCGTCTGGTCGACTTCGACGACGCGCTCGAGGCCTTTCCAGCCGGCGATTTCTTTGTGCGCGCCGGGCCGGCCGGCGAACTGACCGAGGTGAAGCTTCAAGCCTTTGTACAGTACTTCGCGCACCAAGGTGCTCTTGCCGGAGCCCGAGATGCCGGTGACGCAAGTCCACCTGCCGAGCGGAATCTTGACGTCGATATTTTTTAAATTATGCGCTTTGGCGCCGCGGATCGTGAGCCAGCCGGCTTTGGCCAATTCGCGCTTCGGTCCCAGGCGTTTTTTCTCGGAGCGCAGATAGGCGCCGGTGGGCGAATCGGGATTGTTTCTGATCTCCTCCACCGTGCCGATGGAGACCACGCTGCCGCCGCGCACGCCGGCGCCGGGTCCCAAGTCTACGATCCAATCCGCCGATTGAATGGTCGCCTCGTCGTGCTCGACCACGAGCACGCTGTTGCCCAGTTGTTCGAGCCGGCGCAGAGTGCCGAGCAGCATGTCATTGTCGCGCGGATGGAGCCCGATGGTCGGTTCGTCGAGAATGTAACAGACGCCGCGCAAATTGGAGCCGAGCTGGGCCGCGAGTCGAATGCGCTGTGCCTCGCCGCCGGAAAGCGTATCGGCGCGCCGGTCGAGAGTCAGATACGGCAGTCCGACCTCGGATAGAAAATTCAGCCGCTGCTGAATTTCGCGGAGAATCTTGTCCGCCACCGCCTGATCGCGCGCGGCGTTCTCATTGTCGTGGGAAAGATCGAGGCGCTCGAAATAGTTTTTGGCGTCCTCCACCGACTGCTCGGTGATTTGCCAGATCGTCCGTCCTTCGACCTTCACCGCCTGCGCGCGCGGATTGAGCCGCCGTCCCTGGCACACCGCACACGGCGTTTCGGTCATCAATTCGTCGAGCTCGCCGGTCGAGTTTTCATCGCCCGCTTGCCAAAGCTCTTTCAGGAAAGGCACCAAGCCGACGAACGCGCCACGCCCCTTGCCACCGTGGAGGATTTCCTCCTGAACTTTTTTCGCTTGTTTGGCAAAGGGCTTGTCGATGTCGACGTCGTGCTCGTTCTTGAGCTCGGCCAAAAGCCGCTGCACGGCGCGCTCGACCTCGGAGCCGTTCACCGACGAGCCGGGCGAGATGCCGCCGAGCGAATCTTTGAGCGGTTGGCGCGGATCGCCAAAGATCAATTCCGGATCGAAATCCCAAGTGAAACCCATGCCGTTGCACTGGCTGCATGCGCCCTGCTGGCTGTTAAACGAAAATAGCCTCGGGTCGGGCGGCTCATAACCGACGCCGCAGTTGAGACAAAAGAGTTTCTGGTTGAAGATTTGCTCGCCGCGCTCGGAGATCAGATGAATCACGCCGTTGCCGAGCCGCAGGCCGTGATCGATCATCGCTTCCAGCTCGCGGCTCCCAGCCTGCGCCTTGCCGATGATGATGTCGATGTTGTGTTCCTTGAAGCGCTCCAAGCCATTGGTCAGCTCCGGCGCGCGCAGATCGGCTAACTTGCCGTCGATGCGCGCGCGCCGATAACCGAGGCGCCGCGCGCCGGCGATCACTTCCTTGTGAAAGCCCTTGCGCCCGCGCACGATGGGGCTCAGGATCATCACTTCTTTGCCGCGGTAGGAGCGGCCGATCCGGTCGAGAATCTGACTTCGGGTCAGCGAATGAATCTGCCGGCCGCATTGCACGCAGTGCTGTTTCCCGATCTTCGCATAGAGCAGGCGCAGGTAATGATAGATTTCCGTCACCGTGGCCACGGTGGATTTTTTGCCACCTTGGCTGAGCCGCTGTTCGATGGCGACGGTGGGGGGGATGCCGGCGACGTAGTCCACATTCGGCCGCGCCATCACTTCGAGAAACTGGCGCGCGTAGGCCGAAAGACTGTCGATGTAACGGCGCTGCCCTTCGGCGTAGACGATGTCAAAAGCCAGCGAAGATTTTCCCGAACCGCTGAGGCCGGTAAAAACCACGAAGCGATCGCGCGGGATCTCCAGGCTGATGTTCTTGAGATTATGCTCCTTGGCGCCGACGATGGTGATAGCGTTCGAATCCACCGTGGGCGCAGCTGGCCGGGCCGCAGTTTTATCCAGCGCCGGCGTAAAGGGCCCGGCGTCCGTCTGCAAATACGGGCGCAGAAACTTTCCGGTATGCGAATGCTCGACTTGCGCGATCTCCGCCGGTGGACCCTGGGCGATGATCTCGCCGCCGGCGCCGCCGCCCTCCGGACCGAGATCGATGATGTGGTCGGCGCACTTGATCACTTCCATGTTGTGCTCGATGACGACAATCGAGTGGCCCTGATCAATCAATTCATTGAAAGCCCAGAGAAGCCGATCGATGTCGTGAAAGTGCAGGCCGGTGGTGGGCTCATCGAAGATGAAAAGCGTGCCCGCTTTGCGCGCCTTCGCCATGTGCGCGGCCAGCTTTAGCCGCTGCGATTCACCGCCGGAGAGAGTGGTCAACGGCTGGCCCAGGCGCACGTATTCCAGTCCCACGGCGCGGAGCGGTGCGAGGCTGTCTCTGATTTCCGCCGTGTCTTTGAAAAATTCCAGCGCGTCGGCCACGGTCAGGTCGAGCACCTGGCGAATGCTTTTGCCGCGATAGACGACCTCGAGGACTTCTTCACGGAAGCGGCTGCCGTGACACTCCGCGCACGACGTGTAAACGTCGGAAAGAAACTGCATCTCGACTTTCTCGAAGCCTTCGCCACGGCAGGTCTCACAGCGTCCACCTTCCACGTTGAACGAAAAGGTCGACGGTGTGTAGCCGCGCAGCTTCGAAAGATCGGCGCCGGCGAACAGACGGCGGACTCCGTCGAACGCTTTCATGTAAGTCGCCGGATTGGAGCGCGGTGTAGTGCCTACCGGCGATTGATCGACGAGTAGAACTTCGGAAATCTTGTCCATGCCCTCGATGCGCTCGCAGTCGGTGAAGTTGGCGCTCGGCGCTTCCTTGAGCTTTTTCACGTTGCGGTGAAGAACTTCGTCCACCAGGCTCGACTTTCCCGAGCCCGAGACGCCGGTGATGCAGACGAGCAGACCGAGAGGAATGTTGACGTCGATATTCTTAAGATTGTTGGCGCGCGCGCCTTTGATCTTGATGGCGCGTTGGGCGACCGGTTTGCGCCGCCGCGCTGGCAGCGGAATGGTTTTGCGCTGGCTGAGGTAGGCCGCGGTGAGCGATTCCTCGTCCTTCAACAGATCCTGGTAGGAGCCGGCGAACATAATGCGACCGCCCTGTTCGCCCGCTTTCGGGCCCAGGTCGATGATGTGATCGCATTCCTTGATGATCTCCGGATCGTGCTCGACTACGATCACGGTGTTTTGGTTGGCGCGCAAGCGCTGAAGGATTTCCACCAGACGTCGGCTGTCGCGCGGATGGAGGCCGATGGACGGTTCGTCGAGTACGTAGAGCGTGTTGACCAGCGACGAGCCGATGGCCGTAGTGAGATCGACTCGCTCCAACTCGCCGCCGGAAAGCGTGCGCGACTGGCGGTCGAGGGTGAGGTATTCAAGACCAACGCCGACGAGGTAGCTCAGACGGCGACGAATTTCGTCGAGAATCAAACTCGCTACCTGATCCATGGCGCCGGTGGGTTTGAGGGTTTGAAAAAATTCGTGCGCCTCGGCGACGCTCATGGCATTGACTTGAGCGATGTCTTTGCCCGCGGTGCGATAGTAGAGCGCATCGGCCTTGAGTCGGCTGCCCTGACAGTCGGGACAAATCAAGTAGGCTCGGTAGCGCGCCAAAAGCACGCGCACGTGCATGCGATAGCTTTTGCGTTCGAGACGGCGAAACCAACCGCGGATGCCTTTGTATTCGCCGTCGCCTTCGACGACCAGCGATTTGTGCTTGTCGCTGAGTTCGCCCCAGGGTTTTTTCGTTGGGACTTTTTTGCGCTCGCAGAAATCGAGCAGCCGGCGCGTGCGCCGGGTGCGCTTGATCCAGGGCCGGATCGCCCCGTCGCTGAGCGATTTGCCCGGGTCGGGGATCACCAGATCGAGATCGATGTCGATCACTCGGCCGAATCCGCGGCAGGTTTCGCAGGCCCCGAGCGGGCTGTTGAAGGAAAAAAGATTGGGCACCGGATCGCGGTAAGCGATCTCGCAGTGCGGGCAATGCAGATGATTGCTGAAGGGCTCGCAGCGCCAGTCCTCCTGGGGCAGAAACAGATTCAGCCGCCCCTTGCCGTAGTGAAACGCTTGCTCGAAGGAATCGACAGTGCGCTTTTTGTTCGCCGCCCGCAGCGCGAGCCGGTCGACGATGATTTGCAGCGGCTCGATGCCCGGCGGCGGCTCGGCCAGTTCGTCGAGCTCGCAGATCGCCCGCTCGATTAAAAGGCGATGAAAACCGGCTTGAGCCAAACCGCTGCGCATTTCGTCCCAGGTCACCGACGAGCGCGCCAGCGGAAAAGTCACGATCACCGGCGCGCCTTCGCTCATTGTGGCAAGCTTGCCGTACACCGATTGCGCCGAATCCCGCTCCACAGGTCGATTGCAGCCGCGGCAGAAGAGCGCCCCGATCTTGGAAAAGAGCAATTTGAAATGGTCGTGCAGCTCGGTCATCGTGCCGACAGTGGAGCGCGAGGTCCGGACCGGCCGGCTCTGATCGATGGCGATGGTCGGCGGGATGCCCTCGATGCTCTCGACATCCGGCTTGTCCATGCGATCAAGAAACTGACGCGCGTAGGCAGAAAAGCTTTCGACATAACGGCGTTGGCCTTCAGCGTAGAGAATGTCGAAAGCCAGGGTCGATTTTCCCGAGCCGCTGACCCCGGTCACTACGGTCAAAGCGTTCAGCGGAATGTCGAGGTCGAGATCCTTGAGATTGTTTTGCTTCGCGCCGCGGATGCGAATGCGCCTCGGTTCAGGAATCCGAGTTGCTTTGGCCGAGAGCGGGTTAACGTTTTCAGACTGGATTTTCATTGTAGCTGATACTTTTCGGCCAGGATGCGGCGGAAGCGCGGAGCGTAGATCAGATCGAAGGTTTCTTCCTTGTCGGGAAAGAGTTCGAGCGCGGTCTGCTTGGCATGGCTCACGACATCCCGCGCTTCTTCGAGGGTGAGATCGACGCGCCAGAGGAGGGCTGCGGCGACGTCCATCGCGCAACCGAGCCGGCGGAGTTTTTTTCTTCCGCGATTAGTGCCGCTTTGTCCGCCATGATTTCAACGGATCGGCTATTCATCTATACGGAGTCCTTTTTCCCGAGCGCCAACCTTTAACTTCTAACACAGCACGGCTTCGATGCAAGTTTTGCCGGTGTTCGCAGCGGTTCAAGGCTTTTTTATTAGTTGGGGCACCCAAATACTTTGCGGGCGGTCACCTGGGTCACCCCTACAAGGCGGTGCGGTCCTTTGCTAAGTTACTCCGGTGCGCATCTCGGAAATTTTCTATTCGCTTCAGGGCGAAGGTCGGCTGATCGGCTTGCCTTCGGTTTTCATTCGAACCACGGGCTGCAACCTTCGCTGCACCTGGTGCGACACGCCATATACTTCGTGGCAGCCGGAAGGGCGGTCTTACAGCGTCGAGAAAATCTTGCGGGAGGTGGGAAAATATCCGGCGCGGCATGTGGTGATCACCGGGGGCGAGCCACTGCTCGCCCCCGACCTCGGGCGCTTGGCGACCGCGCTCAAAGCCGCGGGCAAACACATCACCATCGAAACGGCGGCGACGATTTTCCGCAAATTGCAGTGCGACTTATTCTCCTTGAGTCCCAAGCTTGCGCATTCAACCCCGTGGAAACGGGCTGCGGAGAAAGTCGCCCAGCGTCACGAAGCTCAGCGCCTGAATTTTTCCGTCATGCAGAATTACATCGACGGCTACGACTATCAGCTCAAGTTTGTGGTCGCTCGCCCCAGCGATCTGGACGAAATCGAATCCGTTTTGGCGCGGTTACAGGGAGTCGATCGTGCGCGAGTCTTGCTCATGCCCGAGGGCATCGCCCGGCGCGCGCTTGCGGCCAAGGCAGGCTGGCTGGCGGAAATCTGCAAACAGCGCGGTTTCGGGTTCACGCCGCGGCTCCACATCGAGCTTTTCGGCAATCGGCGGGGCACCTGACCCTATTTTGGATTTTCGATTTTGGATTGGCGGATTGGAAAGAATCCGAGGCGAAAAAACTATTGAGCAGTGAGATTGCCGGCGGAGAGATTTTCGCTTGCGGCAGGTTTGGGATTTGCACCGAGCGCTGCAGTTCTTTCTTTCTTCGGTGTATCGTGGTCGTCCCATTTGGCAAGCAAGGTTGGTGATAGCAGTTTCAGCAGCGTCACCGGCAGCGCGCTGGTGAAATGGTAGTTCTCGGCCTCGCGCCCCTGCACGTAGGCGGTGATGACGCCGAAGTAGCGCTCGCCGATATAAAAAACGAAAGTCGCGGTGCGGTTGGTGGCGCGCGACGTGAGTACCGCGCCGGAACGGCTGAAAGTGACGAAGCGGTTGTCGCCCGAGCCGGTCTTACCGCCGACTTTGAGAACTTTGCCGTCGGCAAGTTGAAAGACTCCGTTCAGCCGTCGGGCGGTGCCTTGCTCGACGACATCGGACATCGACCGGCGCACGACGCGGGCAATTTCCGGCGCAAGCACCTGCTCGGTCTTTTCCGGAGCGCGGTCGAGCCGAGTTTCATACGGCGTGCCTGCGGCAAAGTGCACGGTGGTCAGGCTGACCGACGGACGCCGCATGCCGTCGTTGACGAGAATGCCGACCAGCTCTGCCAGCGCCACCGGTCGATCGGACGAGCTGCCGATCGCCGTGGCGTAGCTCGGCACCATGGTTTTGAACGGAAAGCCGAGCTTTTGCCAGTACGGCGTCATGCGATTGAAGGCGTCTTTTTCCAAGCGGATGCGGAGGCGGAGATCTTGAGCGCGTCGGTTTCGGCTGTTGAGCAGCCAGGCCGAACCCATGCGGCGGGCCTCGCCGCTCCGGGCCCAAAGTTTTTCCCAGGAAAGATCAGGGTCGTTGCGTAACTCGCTGGCGCACCAAAGATCGAGGGGATGGAGCGCAAGCAGATACGCATAGTCCGTCAAACCCAACCGTGGATTGTTATAGGCTCGAAACAGCTTGCCAAGGTCGACGTCTTCCACGGGAACCTGATTTTTTTCGAACCAAGTTTTGAGCTCGCTCTCGCTGGCGCCGATATGCCAGGCAAAAAACAGGATGGTCAAACGCCGCTCGATGTTTTTCTTACTTCCAACGAGACGTGCGGTGATCGCTTCTGGAGTTTGCTTAGCATAATTTTGATAAGCCCGGCGGAGTGCTTGACGCGATTCGTCCTCGGCGATTTCTTGAAGCATCTTCTGGCGTTGGGGATTGGCCGGATTCGCCAGAACGTCTTCGGCATCGTACGGCAGTCGGGCGCGATGATAAGCCACGAGATCGCGCATCAGCCGGATAAAAACCAGATTCACCGAGTTACGAAACGCATCGCGCAAAGGCAGGATGCGCTGGTTGTCTTCCTTCTCGAAATTTTCGAAGTGATGTAGTCCGCCGCCGGTGAAGAATTCCTCGTAGGGGCTGGCCGAGTAACGCCGCTCCATCGCGAGATCGAGAAACGCCGGCAGCGCTATCGATTTGTCCTCGCCCAGCGTTTCCATAACCCAACGGGTCAGCGGGTCGCGCGCCTTTTGCGCTTCGGCGGTCTGCTTCGAGTCCGGTCCGGTGAATTGGCTGTACAGTTCCTTCATTACCTCGAGATAATGGGTCACTGTGCGGAGCTTGGCCGTGCTGCCCAGCTCGAGCTTGACGCTCTGGTTGAAATCGAACGGCGCGGCGAAGTTGTCGGCCTGGACGCGGATAAAGTTACCACGCGGAGTAGCTTCGACCAGCAGGAACGAATAGATGACTTTGCTCGGATCGTCGTTTTCCAGCAGCCGCTCGCCTCGGAGTCCCTGGGCGCCGACGAAGTCCGGGTCGGCAAGGCGGTGCAAAAAGTCGGTGACCTGTTTTTGCAGCGATACGTTAAAGGTGCTCCGTACCTGCAAGTGGAGCCGGTTGAGATCGTAGAGATTGTTGACTCCCAGGGAGTCCATCATGCTGGTGCGGATGGCGTTGGCCGCCTTATTGCGGCTAGAGGAAGGCTGCGGCGGAAGTGGCGCGGTAGGCAGGAAACGGATCGGAGTTTCCTGCACTTCGGCGGCGAATTCCCAATCAATAACGCCGGCGCGGGCGAGCAGCCGAGTAAATTGATCGACCTTTTCTTCCAGCGAATCGCGCTCGTCGACAAGGAACACCGACGGCGCGCGCACCGAAATGAGCAGAGTCAGGATGTACTTAAAGGCGCGCACTTTGGCCGTAGTCCTGCCCGGCTCATTGAGAGCGGCTGTGGCATCGCTCAGGCGCATGCCGAACCAGGCGTAAAGCGCTTCGCCAAGACCGTGAATCTCGCCGTAGCCTGGCGCGGCGGCAAGCGGCACGGTGTTGATGTAGTCGACGATGATGCGTTCGCGCCAGGCACGGGTGTTGGCGCCTTCGCGATAGGCTTTGAGGCTGGCGCCGACGATCTGGCGCAGCTTTTCGAGCGGCGTGTCGGTACGGCCGTTGGGCGAGTGGCGAAATTTCTCGAGCTGCACCGCTAAGGTGCTGCCGCCCTGCACAGGCACGGGCAGATGAAGCTTGGCGCCGATGTATAGCAGCACCGCTTTCAAGGTTCGGTCCCATTCGATCACCGGGTTTTGCCACGGCGTCGCCGGATGATTGAGATCGCGGTTTTCCAAGAATAAGAGGGTTTTTACCAGAAGCTGCGGAATACCGTCGATCTTTTCAAAGAGAAATTCCGATTGGCCGTAACGGAAAAGCGGCGCACCGTCGGCGCCGACGATCTCCAGACCCGCATCGGGCCGCTCAGGATAGGGCGGCGAAACCCCGTGCTCTTCCAAGGTCAGCATGGTTTCAGACTGGCGCACCTGCTGGGTCACGCGGTAATTTTGCGCGGTGAGCCGGGTCTCGAATGAGGGTACCTTGGAATAGCCGCGGCGCTCATCGAAGGGGCCGGCGCGCGGGAAAGCGATTTCCTTACTCGGGCCATCCGCCAGACTGTAAAACAGCCGTTCGTTGGTGCTGGTGAAAATCCACGATTGCAGGAGCGAGGTCTGAAATTCGATAAAGACAGCGAGGCAGAGCACCAGGAAGGCGATGGCCCAGTAGAGCCAGACTTTAAGACGGGGCCTGAAGATCAAGGAGCGAAGCCGGGTGGCAAAGTTCGAAGCCCGCGGATACTCGGACGGGATGGATTTGCCGTTCATCTAAGTGCTCGGCTAAGATTACCATAAATACATGGTAAAACTAAGGCAGAATTTTTTAATGTCGCGGCGCATTTTCGGTGATTTTTGATTTTCCTGGTAAAAAAATTCCGCCGCGGCCATAATCGCGCCGCAGGCGCAAGTCGCACAGCCCAATTCGGTCGAGGAGGAGCGATCTATGCTGGCAACGCGAGTGCTGCAAAAAGAGGGGACTTTCTATTTTATCGCCTACAAGGCGTCGTCGCTGCTCGACCAGGTAAGTTTTTCCAGCCGCTATTATTTCGAAGGAGAGCAGATCGAAGCCGATGAGCCCGGCGATGACGAGGTCGCTAAGTTCATTGCCGGCATTGAGAAAAGCGAGCGGTCTTTCCAGCGCCTGCTGAACCGGCGCAAAATCCGCCAGATCGTGAACTTCTACGAGACCGCGGTGAGCCAGCCTCTGATTCCCGGAACAATCCTGCTCTTCACGGACGAGACTTTGCGTTTTCGGCGCTCGGATTCTTCCGAAAGCGTCGGCTTTTTGAGCGAGCCGAATGGCAGGTACCTGATCATCGATGGACAGCACCGGCTGGCGGCGCTGCATTTTTTCCGTCAGAAGCACCCGGATCAGATCGACCGGATCGAGGTGCCCTGTGTGCTGTTCGACGGCAAGAGCGCTGACTTTGCCACCGAGATGTTCGTGATCATCAATTCGACGCATACGCGCATCAACAAATCCCACCTGGTCGATCTTTACGAGCGAGTTTCCTGGGAAACGCCGGAGAAAAAGTTCGCCGCCAAGCTGGTGAATCTGCTCTACGAAGAAGCCGACTCGCCGCTGCGCTACCGGATCAACCGGCTGGGCGGGCGCAGCCGCCAGGAGAAATGGATCCTGCAGTCGGAAGTATTTAACGAAATGTTCAAAGTCGTGCAGCGCAACCGGCGCTTCTTCGACGAGCGCTTCGGCATGCGCGCAGACCGCGCGTACGGTTTGTTACGCGATTATCTCAAAGGCGTGCGCGATGTGATGGATGCCGTCTGGGGCGATAACGAAAAATTCATGTTCACTCGCGATGTGACTTTAAAAGCGTTGTTTCGCGTCTTCGCCGATCTGATCCGCGAGCGTCAAATCGTTCAAGCCTGGGAGGATGAGCGCTCTCCGAAAATTTTCGCCACTGTCGTCAAACCGTGGGCCGACTTAAGCCGCGAGTTTCGCGCCGACGGATTTTATGAACGCTTCCCCGCCAAAGGACAGGTGGAGCGCGTCCGGCGCATTCACACGCGGCTCAGCCAGAATCTGAACCGCTGAGGCTGGTCGAGTGTAGGGCTCGAGGATGAAGGATCGAAGATAGAGGATCGCCGGACTTTCTATCCTCCATCTTCGGTTTTGATAGGCGCAACGGTTGAGTAATGAATCACTCAGTCCGCCAGCACGCCCATATCGCGGCCGCCCCCGTGTTGAAAGATAACCCGTTTGCCGGTTTTCTCGTCGATCTCATTGCGCTGCCCGCCGGCCTTGGCCAAGTCTTCCGCCGTCGCTTTGTTACTGTTGCCGAGGAGAATCATCGGCTCATCGTGCGGGTTGGATCCTTCGTAGTATTCGTGCGCCGGGATGCTGATAATCTGTCCCTGGCTCAGCTCGTGGTTTTCGTTCAACCCTTTCATGATGCCGCGGCCGGTGAGCACGTAGTAGGTCCGATCGGACGGGTGGCTGTGCATCTTCTGTACGTCGCCGGGCGGGAAGATTAAAATCCACGTTTCCAGATTTTCCCGCCGGAACAGATCGATGCGGCGCTGGCCCTTTTTCCTTTCCTTGGCCATTTCGAAAACATCGAGTAACTTCATGGCGACCTCCTTTTGATGGGGAGCGGTGATTTTGGCTGGACTCTATTACCCGCCGAAGTTGGCTGTCAAGATGAGCCGAGGAGTCGTCGGTGCCGGTGGTTTGTCACGCGCGGCACGCCGTAATATAGAAGATCGGCGGCTTTTATGAAGGGAGATCAGCGATGAGTTTGAGCGAGCTGAGCGTCATGTACGGCCATCTGGAAGGCGCGGGCAAAGACTTTGCGCGCGACCCCACTGGATATTTGTCGATCGCAGCGGGAATCTTTCGCAAGCACGGTCTGGAGGTTTCCTGGCAGCATGTGCAGGGCACCGAAGAGCGCTATCGCCGTCTGGAAGATGGCCGGGCGCAGCTTTCGCTGCTGGTCGGCCGCGCGTCCTTGCCGCACTTTTTGCAAACCCGGTCGACCCGCATTCTCGGCGCCGTGATGAGCAGCTGCCCGTACTATCTGGTCGCAGCTCCGAATGTGAATCGCATCACCGATCTCAACGGCAAGATCGTCGCCTGCCGCGAAGGTCCTGCGCGCGGCGCGCCGATCGCCGAGACATTCTTCAATCTGGCCAAACTTCGGGTCGGTTCGGATCTGGAATTGCGCCTGCCCAACGGCGATCAGGATGCGTTCAATCTGCTCGCCGACGGTAAAGTGCAAGCGGCGTTGCTACCGCGGCCCTTCGGCTTCATCGCCGAGGAAAAAGGTTTCAAGCGCTTGAGCGAATGGCCGGAAGTCGTCGACGATCCATTGCCGATTACGATCGAGACGACGACAAAACTCTTGACTGAGCGGCAACGGGATTTCGCCGCCTTTTTAATAGCGCACAGCGAAGGCATCCGTTACTTTAAATCGCACCGCGTCGAGGCGCTGGAAATATTGACGCGGAGATTCGGTCAAGCTGCGACAATGGCGCAAAAGACCTTCGACGATTACATCGTCTGTATGGACGAGACCTTGAAGGTCGATTTCCAACGCTTCGAGTTGCTGTTGTCGCAGGTCGAGCCTGGGAGTAGAGGCGATGCACGGAGGGTCGCGAAAGAATGGATCGAGCCCGAGAACTGAAAGAATGACGATCCTAGCACGGACGGGCCTTTCGTTATTTTGGGGAATTTTGCTATAGCTGGCTCAGTCGACGAAATCAGGAGGATTCAAAATGGCAGGCATAATCGATGCGGACACGCATATCTCGGAAGGCGAAGCGATGTGGGCGATGATGGACAAGGAAATGTACGGCCGCCGACCGGTGCTGCTCAAAAGTCCGGAAGACACGCTCTACGGACCGCGCAATGCGTTCTGGCTGATCGACGGCAATATTTTTCCCAAGCCCAATGGCAAGGGAAGCTTTCGCCTGATCACGCCGTCCGCCTCCAAGCTGGAGACAGCGCGCGGTGACATTCATCTCGCCTATCGCGAAATGACGGATATTCCCGGCCGCTTGAAAGATATGGACAAGCTGGGCGTCGCCACCCAGGTGGTTTTTCCCACCTTGTTTCTGATCTACATCACCGACGACGCAGCATTGGACGTGGCGCTGGCGCGAGCGTACAACCGATTCATCGCGCAGGCCTGCGCCAAGACTGCAGGACGGATACGCTGGGTCGTAGTGCCGCCGCTCCATTCCGTCGAAGAGTCGGTGAAAGAAATCAAATGGGCCAAGGACAACGGCGCGGTGGGAGTTTTCTTCCGCGGTATCGAGGGGCAGCGCACCTTGGACAATCCGTACTTTAATCCGATCTATCAGGCGGCGAGCGACACGGATCTGCCGGTCCTCATTCACACCGGCGCAGGCTGCCCGCTTTTTCTCAATCTCTTCGACGTGGAGCGCAACCACACTTTCGGCCATAGCAGGGTGCAGCCGCTTTTTGCTTTTCGGGATTTGATTCACAACAAAATCCCCGAACAATTTCCCAAGCTCAAGTTCGGATTCATCGAAGCGTCGGCGGGGTGGGTGCCGTTCATGATGCACATCATCAAACGGCTGTTCCGCGAGAAATGGAAATTCTCCTCGGATGCCGACATGTTTCGCGAATACCGCATCTTTGTCGCCTGCGAGGCCGACGAGGACGTGAGCTACATTGCGCGCTACACCGGAGAGGATCATCTGATCATCGGCTCCGACTACGGCCATCAGGATCCTTCCGAGGAGCGCCAGCTTGTTGCCGCCATGCGCGCGCGCGAAGACATTTCCGCCGCGCTGACCAATAAGATCTTCTTCGAAAATCCCAAGCTGCTCTATCCGCTGAATTAAATCTTCCCGCTCGTTGTTTTTGTTTTACCCTCTTCCGCAGTCGCGGGAGAGGGTAGGATGAGGGTGTCAAGCTCAGGAGTCGCGAAATGAGATACATTCGACGGGCATTATTCGTAGGGTGTTTTACCCATCGGTTTTTGCCGAGCATAATTTTCACTCTGGCTGTCTCGAGTTTTGCCGATGCGCAATCGCTGCAAACCGTCAACATCGCGGTGCCGGCGAAAAGCTTTCAAATGGTTATCTATCCGGTCGCGCAACAGAAGGGTTACGCCAGAGAAGAAGGGCTGGACCAGCGGGTGATCTTCGTCGCACCGACGACGAGCATCCAGGCGATGCTCGGCGGCGACGTGCATTTCACCGGCGCCGGCTCGAGCGCGCTGGTCAGCATCGCGCGCGGCAACACACCGCTCAAAGTCGTCGTTGCCACCAACGATCGGGTGCTCCAGTGGCTGGTCACCCGACCCGAGATAACGAGCCCCAAAGATCTCAAAGGCAAAAAGATCGCAACTACAGGCGTGGCCGCGATCGCGACCTACATGTTGAAGCAGATCCTCAGCAAGCACGGCCTCGACGGCAACAAAGATCCGATCTATCTCGATGTGGGTCAGGGAAATCAGCTTGCGGCTCTACTCGGCGGCGGTTTCGATGCGGCGGTGCTGAGTGTGGAACAGCGCTACGTGGCCCTCGACAAGGGTATGCACGAGATGTTCTTCATGGGCAACGAGGTGAAAAATTCCTGGGGGACGCTTGCGACCACCGACAAGCTGATAAAGGAAAATCCAAAAATGGTCACGAGCGTGGCGCGCGCGACGCTCAAGGCGCTGCACTACATTCGTCAGGACAAGGAAGGAACCGTCTCGGCGCTGCTGAAGTTCTCGGGCGTGTCGCGCCAGCAGGCATCGCGCCTGTACGACGATCTGATCGGCACGTTCACCCGCAACGGCGCGGTGGACGACGAGACGCAGCGAAACGATCTCAACATCATTCGCCAGGTCAGCAATTCCAGTGAATCCCTGCCCAACGCGCGAGCGTACGACTTCAGCTTCGCACTCGAAGCGGAACAGCAGTTGAGCAAGGCGGGGTGGAAACCGTGAGGCTTCGCGTCGGTTTCGAGTCTGGGGTTACGAGTTGTTCGGGAGGTGTTGGTGCAGTGCGTCCGACTTACGGCAAGCGTCCAATTCGGCTTTGGCGATTCGTGCAATCGAGCACACTATGACACGGTAGGTTGCGCTTGCGCACCATTTCGAATCGGTGCGCAAACGCACCCTACGTGAAGCACTAACCGTCTAGCTCCTGTTGTGCCAACTCTTCGACAAGCTTCACCAAGCTTGAGTGATCCAAATCGCCATTGCCCATGCCTTTCATCGCGGTCATCATCTGCGCGACCACGCCGGTCACCATTAAAGGAACGCCGTACTCTGATCCAGTTGCGACGGCGATCTTCATATCTTTTTCATGCAGGCGGATGCGAAAGCCGGGTTTAAAACTATGGTCGAGCATCTTCTGACCGTGTGCTTCGAGAATTTTTGACTGGGCGAAGCCGCCGAGCAGGGCCTGTCTGACTTTCGCCGGATCGACACCGGCTTTCTTGGCCAGTACCAGAGCTTCGCCGACGATGGCGATGGTCGTGCCGACGACCATCTGATTGGCGGCTTTGGTCACCTGACCGGCGCCGGCTTCGCCGACGTGGACGATGTTTTTTCCCAGAGCTTGAAATAGCGGCATCGCATTTTCCACGGCGGCGCCTTTGCCGCCGATCATGATCGAGAGCGTGGCGCCGATGGCGCCGGCCTCGCCGCCGCTCACCGGAGCGTCGACCATGTCGCAGCCACGCTTCTCGGCTTCGGCCGCAAGCCGGCGAGCGACTACCGGCGAGATGCTCGACATGTCGATCAGCAGAGTGCCGGCTTTGACGCCGGAGAAAATTCCCTGTTCGCCAGCATAGACAAGCTCCACGTCCGGCGAATCGGGCAGCATGGTAATGACAACTTCACTGCGCGCCGCGACTTCGCGCGAATTTGCTGCGGGTGCGGCGCCTTCGCGCGCCAATTCGTCCACCGCGGCACGGCTTCGGTTGTGCACAATGAGCGAATGGCCGGTCTTCAAAAGATTTCGCGCCATAGGTTTGCCCATGATGCCGAGGCCGATAAAGCCGATGACACTCATATCACTCACCTCCATCTAATGGCCTGAATGCTCCGTACGCCACGCTCTGAATGTCCAGAGAAAACTGCCGAAGTCCTGGATCGAGAAGATCAGTGCCAGCGCGCCGGGTAGAATTTCCAGGTACCAGAGAATCGCCATTGCAAACGGCACGAGCGGGCGGTCGAGCATGGATGCGAAGACGAAACCTTCGGCGCTGAGGCGGCCGCTGGCGATGTAGAGCATGCCGAGGCCGCATACGAGCAAGCCGACAAGACGAAAATAATTCGTTGCCTATGGTGTCAGAGGTGCGATGCCCAGCACCGCGATCGAGAAATTCGGCGCGAAGAGCACAAAGATTCCTTCGAGCAGAATCAGCCAGCCAAAGACTTCGACGGTTTTTGCCGACCGTGTTTGGCCGGCGGCGGTGATTAGGCGGTGGAACATGTGCGGTTATTTATTGGGGCTTATCAGAGATTACGCAAAGGGCAGACACATAGGTCTGCCCTACGAAGGCTCTTCTCTAGGTTGTCACTTTGCAGTAGAGTGCGGCCACAATGCAAGTCAGATTATTTCGCTCGCTGGAACGAGAATTTATCGAGATCGCCGCCGAAGGCCGCAGTGGAATGGCTGCTGATACTGCGACCGATGAGCTGTTTAGAAAGTTCGATGCCGAGCTGCGCGCGCATGGTTTATCATTCGATCATTGCGTGCGGGTCCGCGTCTGGGGGCGCGACAAAAATGCACGCGCACTAGCGACGGCGGCGCGCTCCAAACTGCTTACCGGCGTCAGAAAAGCGGCTAGCTCGAGCTTTATTTCGTCCCAATGGTTCGACTCGCAAGCGATCGCAGGCCTCGAGCTGTTGGCGATGAAGCCGCTCAAGCAAAACGCTGAACGGCGCCCGGTGGCGTTCGAGCCGGCACGAAACTATCTCTGTTATCTACGGTTCGATTCCGTGGTGTTCTATTCGGGGTACACGTCTGACGGAGATAACTTGAATGATCAAGTCCCGGACGTGCTCAAGGCCATCACGAGCGCACGTGCCATCTCCGGAGGATTGGCTCACGACTTTGCCAAAACCGGCCGGCTCTCGGTGTTTCTCCGCCGTGATCAGAGCATTGACGTTGTGAAAGCTATGCTCGCCAAGGAGAGCTGGATCGATCCGGAGCACGTCGACTACCGGCTCGTCGATGGCTTCGCGGGCGAAAAATATTTGCTGGAAATCGAAGCGACCGATCTGGCCGGTTAGGGCCTCACGATTTTTTCCAGAACAGATCTCTGAATTCCTTCTCGTAGTCGGCGATCTTGCGAAACATGTCCGCTGGCACGTAGTGGATTTTTAACGTCGACTGATCGAGCTTGGCGACGTTGGGCTTGACCCCAGGCCGGATCGGCACGCGCGAGACGTTCTTGATGATCGTCTGGCCTTCCTCCGAGAGAATATAATTGATCAGGAGCTTGGAGGCGTTGGGGTGAGGCGCCTTGGTGGATAGGCCGAGAGCGTTGATCGAGGTGACGATCGGATCAGAAGTATTGGACCATTCCACCGGCGCGCCGCGGCGCTTGAGCTGCTCGATCTCGAAAGGAAAAACCACGGCGATGGGAAACTCGCCGGCGGCGAGCAGTTGAGCCAGCAGGCTGTGACCGCGGCGCAGGGTTGGTTGCTGCGCGGCCAACGCTTTCATGAATTTTCCTGCCTTCTCGCGGCCCCAGTAATCGACTAGAGTCCCGTACCACTCGAACTCTTCTTCATCGATGCCGAATTTACCTTTCCACTTGGGATCGAGCAGGTCGGGCCAATCCTTCGGGCGATCCTTTTCGGCGATCATCGCGGTGTTGTAGCCCATGACAAAATTGCGCGCGTAGATTGCGGTGAAATATTTTTCCTTGTCTTTGTTGGCGGCCGGATAATTGGCCGCTTCCGGCGGATCATAAGGCTGGAGCAGGTTTTTGGATTTCAACAAACCCATTTCCATGCTGCTGACGCTCGCAGCATCGGCATAGAATTGTCCGGCGGCGGCCTCCGTCAGAATACGCTGGCGCAGCTTTTCTCCAGTGGATCGGAGCACCTGGACTTTGAGAAACGGATATTTCTTGCTAAATCCTGCGACGATGGCCTGATTGTCGCCAGCCGAGGTTGTGGTGTACCAGACGACCTCTTTTTCCTGTTTGGCGACGGCGATCAACGAGGAAAGATCGCTTTGCGCCCGTGCGGCCGAGATCCATGAGATCGAAAAAACGGCGGCCAGGATTGCGATGATCTTTGACATAAACACTCCGATGGAAAATTTTATTTTCACGGTGCAGCGATCAGGCGTACTCGCGGTAGATGCCGTCGAATTTGCCAAGTTTGATGCGCACCATGTATTGCGCGCTTTCGCGCACCAGGCGCGCTTCGCGGGGCGTCTTGACCAGGCGCGCGATCAGATCGGCGGATTGGGCGGTGTGCTCGATGTCCGCGACCATGTGGGTGGTGAAAAATATCAGATCGCGATCGCTGAGTCCGTAGTGCTTGCGGCCGGCATTCAAAAATTCCTCCGAATACCGGCACACCATGCTCTCGCTGGTCATCGCCGACGCGCGGTTCTGCGGCGCAATGCCGGTGAGCGTGTTGTACACCGTGCGCGCGGAGTGGATCTGGCATTCGAAAATCTGCGTCGCTTCAGTAAAGTCTTCTTCTTTGAGGCCGAGGGCCAGACCGAAGCGCTTCGCCAAATCGGGGTGTGACTGCTCTTCGTTGAGCTGATAGATGAAATAATCGAACATCGTCTGGTCCTGGGCGTTTTTCACCATGCCCAGTGCAAAAGATTTTAGGATCGCTTTGTTGTGCAGATAATGCTGGATCGCCCAGCCCTGCAGCCGCTTCACCGACAATTTCCCCTGACGCAGTTCGGTGAAATACTGGCTGTCCATCAGGCGTTGAATGCCGGGCTCGATAATTTCTTTTTTCACGGAATCGACTAAGGCTTTGCCATCCATTGAATGCTCCCTCACTTACGTCCGCATTGACACGAGACGTTAGTTCTATACGTTTTTATTTTCCAGCCAAGACCTGATCGAGCAGCGAGTAGTCCGTCACCGCGGCAACATTGATGGGCGCGGGTATTTGCTTTTGGCTGTAGGCGAGATCGAAATACTCCTGCATGTCCTTGACGCTGATTTTGCCATCGGGGGTCAGGATCGCGAGCCATTGATCGTACACGATCTGGGCGGTCTTCGGCTCCAGTTTCCAGCGGTCTTTGATGTAGTTGACGGTCCAGTTTTTTTCTTTGCGACAAAACGCGCTGGCATCGAGCATGACGCGTATTACACTTTTGATGCGCGCCGCGTCGGTTTTGAGTTTCGCCTCGTTAACCACCAGACCGCTCGTGGGAAAATGCGCGGGCAGCTCATCCGCCGAGGCGATTTGCCTAAACCCTTTTTGCGCCATGATCACGTTGTGCGGTCCGGACAAGATCGCAGCCGATACAGCGCCCTGGCCGAGGCTGGTCACGGTGTTCGATACAGAGCCAGTTTGAGTGAAGATCGATTTTTCCGGATCAGCGCCGTGCTGTTTCAGCATCAGGCGCCCCACCAGGTGCTGCAAACTGCCGATGCGGTCGACGCCAATGCGTTTGCCCGCGAGATCGGCTGAGCGCTGCACGCCGGACTCAGCGATCAGAAAAAAAGGCGGTTTTCGCAGCGAGATCATGATGCCTTTGAGCGGCGCGCCCTGGCCGGTGGCGACAATGCCGGTGGTGTAGCCGGTGAGATAATCGATCTCGCCGCTGGCAAGCGCGGCCACCGGCAGCGGGCCGGCCATTTGAATTAGCTCGGCGTCGATTCCATGTTTCTTAAAGAGGCCGGCATCGCGCGCGACAAAAATATTTAGAAAGGAGATGCTGAATGCCGAGTAGGCCAGGCGCACTTTCTTGCCGTCCTCTGCCCATAATAGGTGGCCGTGTTGCAGCAGAAGAAAGAAACCGACGGCGAGGATCATGCGCCGTTCGCGGCATGGACGCGCAGAAGAGAGTCGATACTTGGGACTGATCACCGCGCCGACTATAGCCAGCGCGGCAGATTTGTCAACGCGGGTTCAAGTTCAGGTGGTTCGGCTAGGGAAAGAGCTCTTACTTCGTTCGAGATGACAATGCGGATAGCTGTTATTCCGAGCGTAGCGAGAAATCTTCTCAATGTGAAAGGGGCCGTGTTCGGTTGAAATTGCACTACTACTTAGATCTCGATCTTGCGCGGCACAAAAAAGCCGAGCCATGGATTGCATGGCTCGGCTTAGAAAGCGAAAGGGAAATCGTAGTTATATTTTTGGAATGCGCAGAGTCGTACCGACCTTGAGCAAGTGGGCTTTTCGCAGTCCATTAATTTGCAGGATGTTCTCGACCGAAGCGCCGTAGCGCCGGGCGATTTCATAAATCGTCTCGCCGCGGCGCACGCGATGATTCACGACCTGCGGCTGGGACGAACGCTGCGGCGCTGGAGCGGCTTGCACCTGCGCCACTGCCACGAGCGGGGCGACGGTGCGATCCGCGGGGATTTTCATGCGGTAACCCGCAGGCACAAAGCTGGTTTTCGCCGTGAGCGCGGGATTCCAACCCAAGAATTCGTCGCGGCTCAATCCGGAAGAGCGGATCATCGCGACGAGCGTTGTCTTCTTATCCAGTTCGATCTCTTTGATCTCGACCGCGGGATCGAGCTCGAGACCGGGAAAATACTGCTGTACGTTTCCGCCGACTTCCACGGCGGCGAGAAATTCGGCGTAGAAATGTTTGGGCGCGAAACCCCAGTAGGGATGATTGTATTTTTGGATCAAGTCGACCAGGTTGTCCGAGCCGACGTCGGCAACCGCGCGCGCCATGCCGGCCTGGCCGAAATTATAGGAAGTAATCGCGAGAGGCCAGCTGTTGAGCAAATCGTAGGCTTGTTTCAGATAGGCGGCGGCGGCCCGCGACGATTCAATGGGATCGCGACGTTCGTCGATCATCGCGTTCACGCGCATGTATTCGCGACCGGTGCGCGGCATAAACTGCCAGATGCCGATAGCGCCAACCGATGAGCGCGCGCCCATCTCGTAGGACGATTCGACGATCGGGAGATAGCTCAGCTCGTGCGGCAGACCGCGTTCTCTGAAAATCTGCTGGATCTGGGCGATGTAGCGCCCCGACCGTTTGATCCCCGCAGCCGTCTTTTCTTTGACTCCGCGTTGGGCTTTCACCCGCTCGATATCGACCCCGTTGGCTTCAGCGACCCGCGCCCGCTCGCTGTCGATGTAGGCACTGGAGCGGTCGCTTTGTCCCACCTCGACGATTTCATAAATTTTGCTCATGTCGGTGGGATCGAAATAGATCAATTGGGAAAGGCTAACTTCGGTGAAAACTTTCTTCCAGAATTCCACGGCGGGCTCCAGGCCGGCGGGAACGACGAAGGGGACGGGCTTGGATAATTTGGATTGGGCGAAGGTGGCGGGCGGGATCGCCAGGAAAATACCCAGCACAATCAAGAGCAGTCGTCTCACAAGATCACGCATCGCCAACTCCTTTGATGATTCCCGGGGTGGGGTTGAGCAACCGACGTGCCAGGGAAGTCGACTGCCAACCGCCGTATATTAAAGAAATTTCTTGTTGGAAACAACTAAAAGAAGTGTCGAGTTGGACAAATTTTGCCCGGTGCGGACGCAATCGGCGACTGAAAATGTCGCGTTGCCCTTCGCACTCGTCGAGAGGCCAAAAATTGACGCCGGACGATGGGGCGACTATATTGCGGTAAAATTCTGCCCGTAGCTTACCAGGAGAAAATCGTTGGAGCACTCGACCCTCGTGATGATCGGTGAAGCCGCGCTTAGAGTCGTCCTCGGTTGGCGCATGTTGATCAGCGGCCTCAGCAATGTGCGCCGCTGGCCCAATCCGGTGCAGACCGCGAGTATTTTGTTTCCCACGGGCGCCACTTTTTTTGGATTTGTCGCGACTTTTTTGATGGTCGTCGGCGGTTTCGGCCTCGCGGCCGGAATTCAGACGCCGATCTCGGCGCTGATGATCATTATTTTCCTGCTGCCGACCTTCCCTCTGCACTGGCACTGGTTGAAGGTGCTGCCGACCATGGTGCCGGCAGTGAAGGCAGCGATCCACGACGAGAAGGCCCAGAATTATTTTCGCTCCTTCGATCGGCAGTCCTATCACGCGCACGAAGTCGGGTTGCGCGACAATCTCGTGTTTCTCATTGCCGCGATTTATTTTTTGCTCCGCGGCAGCGCTGGCTTCGGCGTCGATAATTGGCTCGGCGACTGGGTGATCCGGTTGTTCTAGTCGCAGATAGAGGATGGAGGATCAAGGAGGCACAATGAGGATGGATAATCGTCCTGGCGCTCCGCTTCGATCATTGTGAGGAGCGACTAAATCCCGCCAAGGAATCGGCCGGGATTGAGCAAGTCCTGAGGATCGAACTGCTGTTTGATGCGTCGCATGAGCGAGAAAGTCGGCGGCGATTCGCCCCAGACTTCCCAACCCTGTTTGAGCGCGCTCGGCGCCGCGAAGATCACCGCGTGACCGCGACGCGCGCGCGCTAGCGATGCCAGCTCGGGGAAGCGCTCGAGGGCGGTCTTGGTCGGCGCGCAAGACAACCAAATCGTTCCACTCTGCAGATCGGCAGCCAGGGACGAATCCGCTCGACGCCTGAGAGATTCCACACTGGAAAGAACTTCGCCCCGCGGCACGATGAGACGAAAAGTCAGGCGGGTGCTTTGGAGCGGCAGGTTCTGCGCCGCCCGCCAGAATTCACTGACTTCCCCTGAGCTTGGAAATTCGGCGTTCATGCCCGCTTGACCCGCGAGCACGGCCAGGTTGCGCCGACAGCGCTCGATCATTTCTGCAAATCCTTCGCATCCAACGGCGAGGCGCCAGCTCGCTTGATCGCGGTCATTCGTCAGAAAGATCGCCGCCGGCAACAGAGGAGAACGAGTGAGCGCGGCGGCGAGCGAGCGCGCCTGCTCAAAAGTTCCTTCCGCGATCATCGTTATTGCGCTTTCTGCCAACGGGGCCAGGCGCAACGTGGCCTCATGGATAACTCCGAGCGTACCGAGGGAACCGACAAACAGCTTGCACATGTCGTAGCCGGCCACATTCTTGACGACTTTGCCGCCGGCTTTGATCTGCTCGCCCGAGATCAGAGTCACTTTCATACCGATCACGAGATCGCGCACGCTACCGTAGAAACTGCGTCGTAGCCCGTTGAGATTTGCCGCGACCGTCCCGCCGATGGTGGCGTGCTCGGCGAATGGCGGATCGAAGGGAACGAACTGGCGCTCTTTTACGAGCTGCTGTTGCAAGCGAGCCAAGGTGATGCCGCTTTCGACGGTCACCGTCAGATTGGCGTGGTCATGATCGATCACGCGATCAAGCCGTTCTGTGCCGAGTACGACTTCGACCTGCCGCGGCGGATTGCCGTGCGCCATCGCAGTGCCGCTACCCCAGGGTATCACTGTCGCTTGGGTTTCAGAGCAGAGGCGGCACGCTGTGCCGAGCTGCTCGGGATTTGCTGGCAGGCAAAGCAAAGACGGTACCTTGCCGTCAATGCTATACCTAGCGAGCATGTCGTTATCCGCTGCAACCGCATTGGCGCCGAGTTCCGACGTCAGTTTTTGAGCCAGTTGACGGGCCGTGGATTTCATTTCGTGCCGGCGCCAGTTTCACCACAGGCGCGGTCGAGCAGATCCATGAGATGGTAGATCTTTACATTCGGCCCGTAGCGTTGGGCGCCGTAGCGGAGTTGAAGCATGCAGCCGGGATTGGGCGCGACGATCGCTTCGGCGTCAGTCGCCGCGACGGACTGCATTTTTTCTTTGAGCAGATGCTGCGACATGCCCGAGTGGGTCAAGTTGTAAATGCCGGCGCTGCCGCAGCAGGTATCGGAGCTCGGCATTTCGACGAGTCTCAGTCCGGGGATGGCCTGCAGCAGTTTGCGCGGCTGCGCTCGCACTTTCTGACCGTGCGCAAGGTGGCACGGATCCTGATAGGTCACCGTCATCTCGACGGGCTGAAGCTTGCCGACTAGCCCAAGGGCGGCGAGAAATTCGCCGGCGTCTTTCACCAGCGCGCTAAAGCGTTCCGTCTTTTCCCGATACTCCGGGTCGTCGCGCAGCAAATAACCGTACTCCTTCATCACGGCGCCGCAGCCGGCGGCATTGACGATCACGGCGTCGACGTTGGCCTGCAGAAACACGTCGATGTTGTGCCGCGCCATCTTTTTGGCGGCGATGCTCTCGCCGTTATGAATATTCAAGGCGCCGCAGCATATCTGGTTTTTCGGCAGCACGACCTCGCAGCCGTTGCGCCGAAGCACGCGCACGGTGGCGGCGTTGACGTCGGCGAACAGCAGCGGCATGACGCAGCCGTTGAGCATTCCGACCCGTGCGCGGCGCGCGCCGAAGGCCGGAAGAACTTCCGCATCGGCATGAAAAAAATTCGCCGGCACGGCAGGCAGCATGGAATCCATTTCCCGGAGCTTGCCCGACAACAGCGGGCGCAGGATTCGCTGCGCTCCGGTTTGTTGATACAAACGCAGCAGCCCGAAGAGCAGACGGAGGCGGCGCGGAAAAGGCAGCAAGCGAGTGAAAACGAAATTCAAAACAGCGCGCGCAAAAGGCGAGCCCGGTGGACCGAGTTGTTCGCGCGCAGTCTCGGCGATGCGCCCGTATTGCACTCCGGATGGACAGGCTGTTTCGCAGGCGCGGCAGAGAAGGCAGAGATAAAGGTGCTCCTTGAAGCGCTCGGTGAGCTCGATACGCCCTTCGGCGGCGGCTTTGACCAGATGAATACGCCCGCGCGGCGACTCCGGCTCGAGGCGCAACGCGCGATAAGTGGGACACTGATTTAGACACAGCCCGCAGTGTACACATTGGTAGAGTTCGGGCAGGTTCAGTTTGTCGATTTTTGAGCGCTCTGAACTAGTTTGAATATGATCTAAGTGATCCAAGGGTCTCTCTTAAAGTTTCTAGTTTCCGGTTTCTAGTTCCTGGTTGTAACTGGAAACTAGGAACTGGTAACTAGAAACTTTTTTAGATCCACAACCCCGCCGGGATCGCCGCCGGTTGCAAGCTCACTTCACCACAGCTCGCGGGCGTGGGAAAAAGTTTTGCCGGATTGAATCGGCCGTCCGGATCGAAAACCCGACGCACGCGCGTCATCGCTTCCAAATCGGCTTCATTGAACAGCAACCCGATATAAGCCTTTTTTTCCAGGCCGACGCCGTGCTCGCCGGTGATGCTGCCGCCGAGCTCGATGCAAGCGCGCAAAGTTGCCGCGCCGGCTTCGATGACGCGCTCCAATTCGCCGGGCGCGCGCATGTCGAACAGAATGTTGGGATGTAGATTGCCGTCGCCGGCATGAAAAACGTTGGCGATGCGCAGATTGAACTGTTTACTGATTTCCGCGACGCGGCGCATCATCTCGGGCAGTTTGCTGCGCGGTACCACGCCGTCCTGAACATAATAATTCGGCGCCAGCGCGCCCATGGCGCCGAAGGCGCCTTTGCGCGCCTTCCACAAAAGCTGGCGCTCGGTTTCGTCCTTGGCAACTTTCGCTTCGCGAGCGCCGTTGCGCTCGCAGATTTCTCGCGCGACTTCCATCGACCGTTCCGTCTGCTCGGCAAGGCCCTCGACTTCGACGATCAAGACCGCTTCCGCGTCGCGCGGCAATCCCACCGGCGCGCCGCGCTCAACTGCTTCGATGGTCGTGCGGTCCATGATTTCCAAAGCCGCCGGGATGATGCCCGCGGCAGTGATATCGACGACGGTTTGGGTCGCCGCGTCCATCTGATCAAACACCGCGAGCAAAGTGCGCACCGATTCCCGCGCGCGCATGAGCTTCACGACGACTTTGGTGACAATGCCCATCGTGCCTTCGGAGCCGACGAACACTCCGCAGAGATCATAGCCCGGTGAATCGGCGACTTCGCCGCCGAGCCAGATGATTTCGCCGTCGTCCAGGACCACTTCGAGCCCGAGCACGTGATTGGTCGTGACGCCATAGGCGAGGGTGTGCGGCCCGCCGGAATTGTTCGCCACGTTGCCGCCGATCGAGCACGCCGCCTGGCTGCTCGGATCGGGCGCATAGAAAAATCCGTCTTTAGCAATCGCCCGGGTGACGTCGAGATTGATTACGCCGGGCTCGACGATGGCCAGGCGATTTTCCAGATCGATTTTTACAATGCGATTCAAACGCGCCAGCGACAGGATAATTCCGCCCTCGGCCGGCACCGCGCCGCCGGCGAGTCCGGTACCCGAGCCGCGCGGGACGATCGGCACGTTGAAGCGCTTGGCCAGTTTGACAACCGCCGCGACTTCTTCGACGTTAGCGGGCAGAACGACGAGCTCCGGCATCACCTGAAAAATCGAGGCGTCCTGCTCGTAGACGACGACGTCCTCTTTGTCGACCAGCACGTAAGCTGCGCCGACTAGGGCGCGAAGATCGCGAATCAGATGCGCTCCCGGCATGAATGTGAAGGTAGCCGAGCGCGAAAGGCGGTGTCAATCGTCGTGGTTTCGTGCCAGAGCCGGCACACGTAGCTGAAATCACAAATCCGAGGATAGAGGATGGAAGATCGAGGATCGAAAAAATACGATCCTCCATTCTCGATCTTCGAATTTTAGTCCTTCGATAACTCGATGCGATTGCCGTTCGGGTCGGTGATGTAGACCGAGTACCCTGGGCCTTGTCCGTGTACTCGCGTCTCCTCGACTTTGATGCCTTTGGCTTCGAGCTCTTTGATCAATTCCTTCGAGTCGCTCGGCCCTTCGATGTCGAAGGTGTGGTGCGGCACACCGGGAAATTGCTTTTCCGAAGCATCGAATAGGCCAAGCCCCGTGTCACCGGCGCGCAGGCGATTTACTTTGACTTCGGCGAGAGTCTGCTGGGCGCGCAGCTCGGCGCCTAATGCCAATTCATAAAAGCGCGTCATGGCTTCCAGGTTCGGCGCTTGAAAGTTCCATGAGCGCAGTCGCAGTACCTTCATAGCTACCTCCGCGAGATTAATTTTGCCAAGCGATCGGGTTCTCATTTGACCGGGTGCGAATCAGGGCAGACACATAGGTCTGCCGCTACTTGACCGCTCCCATGGTGAAGCCGGAGATGAAGCGGTCGACGAAAAAATTGTAGAGGATCGCGACAGGCACGCTGGCGATGAAGCAGCCGGCCATCAGTGAGCCCCAGAAATAAACATCGCCGTGGACTAGAAAAGTCGGCACGCCGATGCCGACGGTCATATTGCGGACCGACGAGATGAACGTCACGGCATAGACGAACTCCTGCATGACCAGCGTGAAACTGAAGATCGCCACTGTGAGGATGCCCGACATGGAAATCGGCACCACCACACGGAAAAAAGCGCCGAGCCGGCTGTAGCCGTCGATCATGGCGGCTTCCTCGACGTCGCGCGGGATCGCCTTGAAAAATCCCATCATCAGCCAGGCGGAGAAGGGTACGGTGAACGATGGATAAACCAGCACCAGCGACCAGAGGGAGTCGTCGAGATGAAGATTGACGACGACCCGTGACAACGGAATGAACAGCAGGGTCGGCGGGACCAAATATGTCAGAAAGATGCCGATGCCGAGGCGCGCGCCCCAGCCCCCGCTCAAACGCCCCAGGGCATAGCCCGCCGGCACTGCGAGCGCGATCGTGATCAGCACCACCAGCACGCCTACGAAAGCCGTGTTGAGCAGCCACTGGCCGTAAAGAGTTTCGTAGAACAAGCGCTTGACGTGCTCGAGAGTCGGCGGTTCGTAAAAGAGAAACGGGTTGTGCTGGAGGTCGTAGAGATCGCCGGTCTGCTTGAATGCCGTGATCAGCATCCACAGAAATGGAAAAGCGAAAAAGAAAGTGAGCACGCCGAGAATGCTGGCGCGGGTCAGGCGCGCGCCCCAGGTGCGGAAGCTTTCGACCATCTCAAGTTACCTCGGTCCGGTGCGCGATCATCAAAAAACCCAGCGCCACGGCCAAAAGCAGCGGAAACAAAAACAGCGCGATGGCCGCGCCCTCGGCCAGATCGCCGCCGGCGATGCCGGTATAGAACGCCAGGCTCGCCAGTACTTGTGTGGTGTCGAAGGGGCCGCCGCGGGTGAGATTGTAGATGATCACCATGTCGGTAAAAGTGAAGATCAAACCGAAGAGTAGCGCCACCAGAGTGATCGGCAGGATTAGCGGCAGGGTCACTTGAAAAAAATGGCGCCAGAAACCGGCGCCGTCCACCGCCGCGGCGTCATGGATATCCTGCGGAATAGAGCCGTAACCGGCGAGCAGGATCACGGTCGCCAGCGGCAACTGCCGCCAGATATTCACGGCGATGATCGAGCCCATCGCCAGATGCGGCAGGCCGAGCCACATGTAGCCTTGACCCTGGACCAATCCCGTCAGTCGCAGTATCCAATTCAAAACGCTGTAAGTCGAGTCGAAAATCCACAGCCAGGCGATGGTGCCGATGGAGATCGGCGCCACCCACGGTAGCAGGATCAGGAAACGGATCAGCCGTCTGCCGGGAAAATCGCGCTGCAAGGCCAGCGCGAGCGCGTTGCTTAAAATTAAAATCAGCACCTGCGAGATCAGGCCGAAGGTCAGGGTGTTTTTGAGCGCAGTCTGAAACTTGGGGGTGCCGATGACCGCGGTGAAATTGCGCAAGCCGACAAAACCCATGCTGCCGCCGCCGGTGGTCGTATCGCTGACGCTGTAGTAAAGCGCCATCAAAAACGGCAGACCGACCAGCAGTGTAATGTAAAGCACTGCCGGGGCGATCAGGAGCCAGCCGAGCCACGATTCGCTGTCGAGGATCGAAGCGCGGCTCTTGGCGCGCGACGCGGAATTTTGCGGGTGAGCCACAGAAGTGGAGGCTTCCATAAAAGCGGATCAAACCGGCTGCGGCGACGTGCGCAGTTCGGTGGTCTTGTCGAAAAATCGCAGTTCCCGTTCCGGCACGGTGAAGTCGTAGCGCGCACCCGCATCGACTTTTTCGGTTACCGTCACCGGTAGGCGGGCGATCACTTTCTGGTCCGAATAGTCGCCGACGAGAGTGCCGTAGATCAGCCGGTCGGCGCCCAGGTATTCCACTCGGCTCACATTGAACTTGAACGGGGCGGTTTTCACCGCTCCGTTGATCGCGTTCCTGGGGTGAAAGTCTTCCGGGCGAAAGCCGAGGATGTATTCCCGGTGGCGCATCAAATTCATCGGCGGCGAGCCGACGAAGCCGGCGACGAAAGTGTCGGCGGGCTCGTCGTAGATTTCCTGGGGCGTGCCGATCTGGCGCACTTGGCCCGCTTTCATCACCGCGATGCGATCGCCCAATCCCATTGCCTCGACCTGGTCGTGAGTCACATAAATCGTCGTGGTGCCGATGCGGCGCTGGAATTGTTGCAGCTCGTCGCGCGCCGAGGCGCGCAGTTGCGCATCGAGGTTTGACAGCGGCTCATCGAGGAGAAAGACCGACGGTTCGCGCACCAGCGCGCGCGCCAGGGCGACCCGCTGGCGCTCGCCGCCGGAAAGTTCCCGCGGCTTGCGCGCGAGCAAATGGCCTATGCCGAACAGTGAGGCAGCCCATTCAACTTTCTGCGGCACCTGCGCTTTCGCCACGCCCTGAGCTTTCAGCGGAAAGGCGATGTTTTTGAATACGGTCATGTGCGGATAGAGCGCGTAGCTTTGGAAGACCATGGCGATTTTGCGCGCACGCGGCGGCAAATCGTTCACTACCGCGCCGCCGATCAGAACGTCTCCTTCGGTGGGCTTTTCGAAGCCCGCGATCATGCGCAGCAGAGTACTTTTGCCGCAGCCCGAGGGGCCGAGCAGCACGAGAAATTCGCCGTCGCTGATCAATAGATCCACACCATTTACCGCAGCCACGGTGCCGAAGTTTTTTTTGATGCCGCGGAGTTCTACCGTCGCCATATCAATTCGACTCTAACTTTCACCTGATGCCTTGCGCCCAGTCCGGTAAAGAAAAGGAGACGCCGGGTTGCGGGTCTCCTTTTCGCGTTGCCGCAGCGCGCCGCTCGGACGCGCGTATTGACACTAGATCAGCTTGCGCTCACGCCATTTGTCCCAGATGCGTTTGCACTCGGCTTCTGCCTCTTTGACCGCGTCCTCGGGGCTCAGTACGCCCTGCGCCGCCTTGGCGAACATCACTGGGATGATCCATTTCTGATAGATCTCGTCAACGGCCGCGTTGGCGTAGCCGGGGTAGCCGATGTTCGTCGCCCAGTTGAGCGTATCGCCGAGCACGGCGTATTTGTCCGCCGGCTGGGCCTTGCCGTCTTTGCTGAGAAGCTGCTTCAAGTCCGGCACGGTGCGCTGAAAGGTCGGGAAATCGTAAAACTCGCTGTTCGTGAACGCCTGGCGGAAGTTGCCGATGTAGTCGACCAGGAATTTTTTCGCGCTGGCAATGTTCTCGGCGAATTTCCAGATGACATACACGCCCATCACGTGCTCGACGCCGATGCGGCGCACCGGGCCGGCGGCGGCTTTGGCCAGATGAACTTTTTCCGTGAAGGTCGGATTGTCCTTCTCGCCGGTACGGGTGATCGAGATCGCGTTGAGCGCCAGTGAGATCGTGCCAGCGAGCATGGCGCGGTTGTTCGACGACGCGTCCCAGGTGAAAACCTCCGGAGTCATCGTCTCTTGGAACAAGGCTTTCATGTATTTCACCGCTTCGATGGTGTTTTTGGAGTTGATCGCCAGATTGCCGTTGGCGTCTTGCTCGCCGGCGCCGTGGGAGTACATGATCGTGCGCAGCGCCATGGAGCTGTCAAGTTCCTGGGCAAGGCCCAGGCCGACCGGGATGTTGTGTTTCTGTTTGATCTTGCGCCCGCCGTCGAGAATTTTCTCCCAGCTATCCGGCACCACGCCCACGTCGTCCCAGAGATCCTTGCGAAAGTTGATCGGGTCGGGGGTAAACGCCGGCGAGAAGCCGAAATATTTTTTGGTCTTGGGATTGTAGGTGCTCTTGATCGCGAGGTCGATCGGTTTGCCGTACTTCTTCTCGCACTCGGCGTAGACGTCCTTCATATCGACGACCTGTTCTTCGTAGAACGGCGGCGGCCATTCAAAGAGAAACAGATCATGGCCTTTTTGCGCCGAGACCTCGGCCGCGGCGCGCGCGCTCAGACCGGCGAGACCGATGTTGTCGACGGTGACCTCGGTGTTGTTTTTCTCGCCCCACTGCTTCACGTAGGTCTCGTTGAACCACTTGTCGAAGGCGGGGACGAAGTGCACCCACTGAAGAATTTTCAAACTCTTCTTGGCTGCCGCACTGTGCGCGCGCGATGGCAAAATCAAAGGCCCGCTGAGTCCCGCCGTGAGCGCCCCGGCGGCCGCCGTCTTGATAAATTTGCGCCGCGTCAAATCTTTCTTTGCCATAGTCATTCCTCCTTTTTCCGTCTCATCGCCTCATTCGACCCTGGCTGTCAAGACTTCTGCCCCCCGGAAGATATGGAAGCGGCGGAGCTAAGTCAATTTCAAAATAGCGAGAAAGGAGCCACCCGGCATTTCATGCCACGTGGCTCCAGGCGTGGTAGGAGCTTCGCACCAACGGGCCGGACTCCACATGGCGAAACCCCATTTCGTCCGCGGCAGCTTTGAATTCCTTGAATTCTTCAGGCGTGACGTAGCGCTCGACTTTCAACTGGCGCGCCGATGGCTGGAGGTACTGGCCGATGGTGACGATGTTGACGTCATGCGCGCGCAGGTCTCGCAACGTGGCCAGAATTTCATCGGAGGTTTCGCCGACGCCGAGCATGAAGCCCGATTTGGTGAGCATCTCGGGGCGCCGGCGCTTGGCCTGCTGTAAAATATTCAGCGAGCCTGCATAGCTGTGTCCCGGTCGGACTTTGCCGTAAAGCCGCGGCACGGTCTCGATATTGTGATTGAGGATTTCGATGCCGGAATCGACGACGGTTTCGAGCGCCCGAAGATTACCCTCGAAATCAGGAATCAGCAATTCGACGCGAATGCCGGGATTGAGCGCCTTGATCCAGAAAACCGTCTTCGCAAAATGCGCCGCGCCGCCGTCGGGAAGATCGTCGCGATTGACCGAAGTCACAACGATGTGGCCAAGGCCGAGCTCTTTGACGAGCAGTCCTACGTTGCGCGGCTCTTCGGGATCGAGCGCCAGCGGCTTGCCTTTGTCGATGGCGCAAAAGCGGCAGCCGCGGGTGCAGGTGTCGCCGAGAATCAAAAACGTCGCAGTCTTGTTGCCCCAGCACTCGCCGATGTTCGGGCAGCGCGCTTCCTCGCACACGGTGTGGAGGTTTTTCTCGCGCATCAGGCGCTTCAGGCGCAGGTAGTTGGGATTACCTGGCGCTTTGACTTTGATCCAGTCGGGGTGTCTTCTCGGCATGTTAATTCGGTTGAGGATGGAAGATCGATGATGAAGGATCGCGATTTTCGATCTTCCATCCTCCATCCTCAGTTTTTTCGATCTCAGAGTAGCCGAACACCTCGGCGAAGTTGTAGAGAAACCGATCCCGCACTGCGGCGAAATTTTGCGCCGCGCCGAGTTCGCTCGCCATCGAAGCCACGTCCGCCCAGGTCAGACCGCACGGGATGATCCGCTTGAAGTAGCTCAAGTCCGTATTCACGTTGAGCGCCAGGCCGTGAAACGTGATGCAGCGTTTGACGGCGACGCCGATGGCGGCGATTTTCTTGTCGCCGATCCAAATTCCCGTAAACGGCGGCCGGCGCGTTGCGCTGAGACCGAAATCCTTGAGCGTGTAGATCGCCGACAGTTCCAGATTCCGCACATACCGATGCACGTCCTTGCGGAGCTTGGAGCGCAGATCGAGGACTGGATACACGACGAGTTGCCCCGGACCGTGATAGGTGACGTCACCACCCCGGCTGGTGCGGATCACCGGCACGTTTTCCGGCGCGAGGACGTTGGACTCGTTCCCGCCCCGCCCGAGCGTGTAGACGTGCGGATGCTCGACAAAGAGAAGAACGTCGGCAGAAGTTTCCCGCTGCTTGGCTTCGACAAGACGCTGCTGGTATTGGAGAGCGTCGGAATACTCCATCCGCTCGAGGTCTTGGTAGAGAAGCATAGAACAAGATAAACCTATCGTCCGCCATCGGTACTTGCAAGCAGCTTCTATGCTGCTAGGGGCAGTTTGGATATTTGACTTGGAAGCGCGGCGACGGCTACAGTCTGCGAAAAATTTCCACCGGAGAATTTCCTCTCATGTCGCAAGTTTCTTTCGATCCGCCCTGGTTCGTACGCAAGGATCTCGACGGGTTTTTCGGCTTGATGATCGACAATTTGATTCAGCTCATTTTGATCGTCGGCCTGTGCCGTGGGCTGATTCATCTGCCGGACGAATATATCTTCGGCCGGATTCTTCCCGGCGCGGCGATTTCGATTCTCGTCGGCAATTTTTTCTATGCCTGGCAGGCGCGCCGATTGGCGCGCGAGACCGGACGCGAAGATGTCACGGCATTGCCGTACGGCATCAACACGGTGAGTCTTTTCGCGTTCGTGTTTTTTATCATGCTGCCGATTTACCTCGAAACCAAAGATCCGGTCTGGGCCTGGAAAGTGGGGTTGGTCGCCTGTTTTCTCAATGGCGTGATCGAAATCCTCGGCGCGTTTATCGCCGAGCAGGTGCGCCGGGTGACGCCGCGGGCGGCGCTGCTCTCGGCGCTCTCAGGCATCGCGATCACGTTTATCGCGATGGATTTCACCTTCAAGATTTTTGCCCGTCCACTGGTAGCGCTGCTGCCCATGGCGCTGATCTTTGTCGCCTATTTTTCCCATCAGAAATTGCCGCTGGGTTTGCCCGGCGGCATGGTCGCCATCGCTATCGGCACGGTGTTGGGGTGGACCCTCGGAACGATGAGCGGCAGCGCGCTCGCTGCCGGCCATTCCTTGGCTCTGCCGGTCTTTTCAGGCGGCGCGCTCTGGCAGGCACTCACCGATCCGGCCTTTCTCAATTATTTTTCGGTGATTTTTCCCATGGGAATTTTCAATGTGGTGGGCTCGCTGCAAAACATCGAGAGCGCCGATGCGGCCGGCGATCGCTTCAAAACCTTTCCGTCGCTGATGGCCAACGGCATCGGATCGGTGGTCGCGGCACTTTTCGGCAGCGTGTTTCCGACGACGATTTACATCGGCCATCCTGGTTGGAAACGGCTCGGCGCGCGCGCCGGCTATTCGGCGCTGAACGGCGTGTTTATCACTTTTCTCTGTCTCACCGGCACGATTCAGAGCGTGCTCGCGTTGATTCCACTCGAGGCGGGCATCGGCATTCTCCTTTACATCGGCATCATCATCGTCGCGCAGGCATTTCAGGAAACACCGAAGGAGCACGCGCCGGCGGTGGCGCTCGGCATCGTGCCCGCGCTCGCGGGCTGGGGTTTGTTGATGCTCGAGACCGGGCTCCGCGCTGCGGGAAAATCGCTCTTCCAAGTCGGCCTCGGATCCTTCGATCGCGAAAGTCTGGCGATCCACGGCATGGTTTCGCTTGAGCGCGGCTTCATTTTCAGCTCGATGATTCTCTCGGCCATCGGCGTGGCTCTGATCGAGCGAAAGTTTGCGCGCGCCGGCGTGTGGTCGGTGGTAGCCGCGCTGCTATCGGCGCTGGGCATCATCCACGCTTACGATCTCGGCCCCGGTGGGATCACCAGCCGCTTCGGCTGGATGGCGGCGCCGGAATTTTTTGTCAGTTATTTGGTGCTGGCGCTGTTGTTCTTCGCCGTCGGCTTGTGGGCGGACAAAAATCCCGCGTGAGTATGGGCTCACCACGAAGTGATTCCTAAGCTTACGCCCGCCTACAGAATTTGAAATCTTGGATTTCACCACAGAGGGCACGGAGATCACAGAGGTTTGGGTTTGGGCGCGATGCTCGCGCGCAAAATCTCGAACTCTTCCTCTGTGCTTTCCGTGTGCTCCGTGGTGAGGAGTCGCTCCGGCTTTACGTCATCATCGCCGACGCTTGTTTCGAAGGAGAAGGACGCTAGCGGATCGGAGCAGTGTCTGCGGCGAAAGGATACTCCCGGCTATTGACCTCAGTGAGAGCCCACGCACTGCCGTCGAAAGCGAGCCGGGTGACGCCGCACGGGTCGAGGTGAAAGGTCCGGTAGTCGTTCAAGTGGGTGCCGGTGATGCGGCAGATGATCCCGAGAATGGGGAAGTTGTGGCTGACGATTACGATCTGCTCGGGATCGGCGTGACGCAGCGCGATGCGATGCAGTCCTTCCCAGGCGCGCTCGGCCACATCGGCGAGTCTTTCGCCGCCGGGAACGGAGATTTCCGCAGGCTCACTGCGCCAGCGGACCAGAAAATCGCTATGGCTGGATTTGATTTCATTGAACGTGAGCCCTTCCAGATCGCCGTGGTCGAGCTCACGGACGGCATCCTCGATCAACACCGGCAAATTGTGCGGCCGGCTAATGTGCTCGGCGGTCTCCCTCGCGCGCCGAAGCCCGCTCGAGTAGACGGCAGCGATGCCTTCAACCCGCAGGCGTTCGGCGATCTGCTCGGCTTGTCGGATGCCGACTTCGCTCAGGTGGCGATCGCTCGAACCCTGGCAGCGGCCCTGCAGGTTCCAGTCCGTTGCGCCGTGGCGCACCAAGATGATTTGCACGAAGAGACTCCGTCGGCGCGCGATTAACTTTCTTCGAGGAAAGAGTTGTTGACCTTGACCTGCGCTTTGGCTTTGAGGCTGTCGAGGAATTTGACCATGGTTCGCTGCCGGCTCTCCGCCAGCGCTTGCTTCATCAACGCGTCCTTGTCCCGTTCAAACTGCTGCATATCGGCGGGCTGGCTATCTTTTAAAGCGAGAACGTAGACGGCGTCTTTCTGGGTGTAGACTCTTTCGGGCACCGGCTTCTGGGTCGAGAGCGCGATCGGTGCGCCGCGCAGCTCGGCCAGTTCGCCGATCTTGGGAAGCTGCGGCGCGCTGCGCGGAAAAAATCCGGTCTCGTCCACTTTGACGTTATTTGCCTGCGCGACTTTGGTAAGATCTTTTTCTTTTTTCAGTTGCTCGAGCAGCGCTTTCCCTTTTTGCAAAGCAAGCTCGTAGCCTTTTGATTCCTTCACCGCTTGTTCGATCTTGCCGCGCACGCTGTCGAGAGGCGGCACCGTCGGTTCTTTCCTTTCCTTGAGACGCAGCATGTAGTAGGCACTTTTTCCCTCGATGAGCGGACTTGTCTCCTTGCTGCTAAGGGCGAAGGCGTTTTTGTAAAATTCCTGGTTGTCGCCGATCTCCGGCAGAGTATCGCCGCTGCCGAGCCAGCCCGTGGTTGTTAGCTTGGCGCCGCTGTCCTGCGTGAGCTTGGCGAAATCGGCGCCGGAGAGCGCTTTTTCGCGATCGCGATCGGCGACCTTGGCTGCTTCGCGCTTGGCTTTGTCGGATTTCAATGTTTTCACAATCTCAGGAGTCGCTTCTTTGAGGCTTTGAACTTTTTCTTCCTTGACGTCTTCGACTTTGAAGATCTGAAAACCCGCCGGCGTTTCGAGCGGGTCGGCGACCTCACCCTTTTTCAGAGCGAAAATCACTTTTTCAACCGGCGGCGGCAATTGTCCCTGGGAAATCCAGCCGAGGTCACCGCCCTTTTCGGCGCTGGGGTCGTTGGATGCCGATTTCGCCAACTGGCCGAAGTCTTTGCCGGCGCGCGCGGCCTTGACGATCTCGTCGGCGCGGGAACGCCCGCCTTTTTTTTGATCTTCGTCGGTCAGCGGCACCGAGATGTAATTCACCTTGGCTTCGCGTCGATTATGAAATTTGTCCTCGCGGTGGGTCTGATAGTACTCTTCGATCTCCTTGTCGCTCACTTCGGCCGAAGCGAGAAACCGATCGAAGGGATAGCTCAGATATTCGAGCTGAATGCGGAGCGGCTCTTTGAGCGACTCCTTGTTGCGCTCATAATATTTTTGCACATCGTCGTCGGTGAGCTTCACCTGCGCGGCGAAATCGCTGATCGGCAATTTGACGAAGCTCAAATCGATTTTTTCCTGGTCGATACGATAGCGGTCGCGCACTTCGGCCTCGGTGACGTGCACCGCATCGAGCACGACACCGTAAAGCCGTTGCATGGTCAGCTGATCGCGCTGATCGGACTCAAACTGTGCCGGTAGAATTTGATTTGCTCTGAGAACCTGCAAATAGCGATCTTTGTTGAAGCGCCCGCCCACCTGAAATTCCGGAACTTGCGAAAGCTGCGCCACCAAATCGTCATCGGTAGCGGTGAGTCCAAGGCCGTGCGCTTCCTGAAGCAGGAGCTTGTTGCGGATCATTTCCTCGAGGAGACTGCCTTTGATGTTCAGTCCCTTGAGCATCTCCGGCGTAAGCGAGCCTTTGAGCATTTGCCGATAGCGGTCGACGGCGCGCTCGTAGGCGATGGAGAATTCCCGCTGGCTGATCACTTCGCCGTTGACTTCGGCGACCTGCACCGCTGTCGGATCGTGCAGTTTGCCAGCGCCGTAGAAGACGACGAAGCTCAGGATGATCAACCCGAGAAAAAAGATGATGATCCAGTTTCTTTTGCGCTTGCGGAGAAAATCGAGCATTTTTAGTTGTAACCTTTCGAAACGTTACGGCAAAAAAGGCCGTTTCATGATAAAAAATGGCCCGGCGCATTGCAAGCTAGAGCGGCCGGGTAAAACGATTTTTCCTTAATTTTTTCATTATCTTGCTTGATTTGGGCGAATCTGTTATTTTCGCGGTGCTCTAGTCGTTTTGCTTCGCGCACAAGAAGGAGTTTTCTGATGTGGGGTAGCCTCATCGGCGTCTTTTCCAACGATCTTGCCATCGATCTTGGCACGGCCAACACTCTGATCTACGTCAAGAATCAAGGTATCGTATGCAACGAGCCGTCGGTGGTCGCGGTGCAGCAGCGAAACGAACGCGGGGGCAAAAAAGTTCTGGCGGTGGGCGCGGAGGCCAAGCGCATGTTGGGCCGCACGCCCGGCAGCATCGTCGCCATTCGGCCACTGAAAGACGGCGTGATCGCCGACTTCGAGATCACCGAAGCGATGCTTCGGTATTTTATCCAAAAAGTTCACAACCGCCGCACTTTGGTGCGGCCGCGGATTATTGTCGGCGTGCCCTTCGGCATCACCGAAGTGGAAAAGCGCGCTGTGCGCGAATCCGCCGAGTCGGCGGGCGCGCGCGAAGTCTATTTGATCGAGGAACCGATGGCGGCGGCGATCGGTTCCGGCCTGCCGATCACCGAACCGACCGGCAACATGATCGTCGATATTGGCGGCGGCACCACGGAAGTCGCCGTCATCTCGCTTTCGGGCATCGTCTTTTCACGCTCGGTGCGGGTCGGCGGCGACAAAATGGACGAAGCTATCGCTCAGTTCATCAAGCGCAAATACAATCTGCTCGTCGGCGAGCGCACTGCGGAGTTGATCAAGATCACCATCGGCTCGGCATACCCGAGCGATGAAGTGCAGACGATGGAGATAAAAGGGCGCGATCTGGTCGCGGGAGTGCCCAAAACCGTGGTCATCACCGACGAGGAGATCCGCGATTCGCTGCTCGAGCCGATCAATCAAATCGTCGAAGCCGTGCGTCTCTCTCTTGAGCGCACGCCGCCGGAACTTGCGTCCGACATCGTCGACCGCGGCATCGTACTCGCGGGCGGTGGCGCGCTGTTGCGCAATCTCGACATTCTGCTGCGCGAGGAAACCGGCCTGCCGGTGATGATGGCCGACGATCCGTTGACCGCCGTGGTGATGGGCGCGGGGAAGGCGCTGGACGAGATTTCGCTCCTGAGGGAGGTCGCGGTCCACTAGGCCGAACAGCCGCATGCATTCTCATGATCGGAGGCAATCGAGCCTTCCATGCTCGCCTTTCTGCGCAAGAATCAAGTTGCGCTGAGCGCTTGTTTCTGTCTCCTCCTATCGATTTACATTTTGATCGCGGCCGCGCGCGGCCAATTGAAAAATGAGCCGTTGGGCGCGTTGCTGATGTGGATTATGCGACCGCTGCAAACCGTCTCGCAGGGAGCGGTCAACTGGATCGCCGATTTCGGGGAAAACTACGATACGCTGACGGGTTTTCGGGCCGAGAACGAGCGGCTGCGCAGACGGATTCAAAACCTCGAGGTCGAAAGGCAGAAACTGCTGGAAGCCGAAGCGACCAACCGCCAGTTAAAGCAGCTGCTCGACTTTCGCAGCCATCTGCCGGCCGGCGCGGTCACCGCGTCGATTATCGCCAACAGCGCAGCGAGCTGGTTTCAAAGCTGCCAGATCGACAAGGGCAGTTCCGACGGTGTGCGCAAGGGGATGGCCGTGGTGACCCCGCTCGGTGTCGTCGGCCAGGTCGTCGCGGTCACGCCGCGCGCGGCGAAGGTGTTGCTTTTGACCGATCCTAACAGCGGTATCGACGTGCTGGTGCAGCGTACGCGCAGCCGCGGCATCGTTTCCGGCTCGCTAGAGAACGGCACGGTGTTGAAATACATGAAGCGGAGCGAAGACGTGCAGGAAGGGGATCGGCTGATTACCTCCGGGATGGACGGGGTTTTCCCCAAAGGTCTGATGGTCGGCGCCGTGATTAAAGTACGCAAGCAACACCTGGGTCTTTTCCAATTCGTCGAAGTCCTGCCGGCGGTGCAAACCGCGCGCACGGAAAATGTTCTGGTAGTTGCCGCCGACGGCGGCGCAGCGAAAAACTGACCGGTCCAACCGTCGCTCCATAACCTGAACCTCATGCGGCTGTTCTTGCTTTTTTTTGTAGCGAGCATCATTGTGCTGCTGCTGCAAACCACGTTGCTTCATCTCATGCCAACCAATCCGGTGGTGCCGGATCTGACTCTGGTGTTGTGCGTTTATCTGGGCTTGTATCATCCCTCGGTGGGCGCGGCATTGGGCGCCTTTATGCTCGGTTATTCGGTCGATGTGGTGTCGAGCCGCATCATCGGGATCAATGCCTTCGCCATGTCACTGGTCTTTTTGACCGTCTATCTGAGCTCGCGCGCGATCTGGCTGCAAAATCCTCTGGTGACCGCGCTGGTTGTGCTGTTCGCGTCGCTGATCAAGGGCGCGGCCCTGGTGCTGGTCTCGGCTTTTTTCGTCAGCATCGAAGGATTTTGGATCGGCGCCGGCTGGTATATAATCAGGGAGGCTTTGTTGGCGGCGCTGCTTGCGCCACTGGTTTTTGCGCTTTTGCGCCGCGGCGAAGGCTTTGTGAATCGCTTCCGCACCGCAGCGCAGTGAACAGGGATGGCACCCCTCGGCGATATCAATAAGCAGGACGGCGCGCCCGAGTTGCGGCGGCGCGCACGGTTTCTTTATATCCTTCTTATCCTGGCTTTCTTCGGACTGGTGAGCCGCCTCGTCTTTTTGCAGATCGTACAAGGCGAGCGCTACACGTTTTTGTCCGAGAACAATCGTATTCGCATCAAGCGCGTGCCCGGCACCCGCGGCATGATCTTCGACCGCGAGGGCCAATTGATGGTCGACAGCCGGCCATCCTTCGATTTGATTTTCGTGCCCGAAGACAGCGAGAATCCCGAAACCACCTTGCGCTTGCTGGCGCGCTACCTGCAGCGCGACGAGAAAGAGCTGCTCAAGACTTTTGAAGAAAACAAAAGCCGCGCGGCCTTCGACGAACTTGTCATCGGCCGCGATATCGACTGGTCATCCGTGGTCGCCGTAGAAGCGCACCAGCTCGACCTGCCCGGCGTCACCTTGCGCGCCCGGCCACGGCGGAGCTACGCCGACGGGCCGATGGCGGCGCACGTGCTCGGTTACCTCGGCGAGATCAACCAGAGACAGCTCAAAACGCTCAAGGAGCAAGGCTACGTCATCGGCGACGAGATCGGCCAATACGGCCTCGAGCGGCGCTGGGAAGAACTGCTCCGCGGCCAGAGCGGCGGGCAGCAGGTCGAAGTCGATGCGCTCGGCCGGCGTGTGCGCGTGCTGCACGAAGTCAGTGATGTGCCCGGCTACACCGTGCACCTCACTATCGATCGCCAACTGCAGCTCACCGCTTACGAAGCGCTTAAGGGCAAAGAGGGCACAATCGTCGCCGTCGACGTGCACAACGGCGCGATCCTCGCGATGGCAAGCACGCCGGCCTTCGATCCCAATGTCTTTGCCCGCGGCATCAAGTCGGACGAATGGACGGGGCTGATCAAAGACCAGCTTCGGCCGCTCAGCAACCGCGCCATTCAAGGCCAATATCCGCCGGGGTCGACTTTTAAAATCATCATGGCCATAGCCGGTCTCGAGGAAGGCGTAATCCAGCCGGAACAGGCGATTTCGGATCCGGGGTTTTACAATTTCGGCAACCGCAGCTTTCGCGACTGGAAAAAGGGCGGCCATGGCTCGGTCAATCTGCACAAGGCGATCGTCGAGTCGTGCGATACGTATTTTTATCAACTCGGGCCGAAGCTCGGCGTCGATCGCATCGCTAAATGGGCGCGCGCCTTCGGGCTCGGCGAAAAAACCGGCATCGTGCTCGACGACGAAAAAAGCGGCACGATTCCCGATACCGAATGGAAGCGCAAACGGTTTCGCCAGCCGTGGTTTCCCGGAGAAACCGTCTCGGTGGCGATCGGCCAGGGCTACGTGACCGTGACACCCCTGCAGCTCGCCAACATGATGGCCGCGGTGGCCAACGGCGGGAAGCTGTTTCGCCCGTATCTGGTGAGCAAAGTGGAGTCAGTGGACGGCGCGACGGTGCGCGAGTACGGCCCGGAGTTGCTCCGCACCATCGAGCTCAAGCCGGATACGTTAAAGCGCGTTCACGAGGCGCTCGCCGACGTGGTCACCGGGCCGGGCGGCACGGGTGGCGCGGCGAGATCGCCGCTGATCACCGTCGCGGGCAAGACCGGCACCGCACAGGTGGTCGAGATGAAGGGCGGTTATGTGAAGACCGAGCAATTGGCCTACTTCAACCGCGACCATGCCTGGTTTGTTTCCTACGCGCCGGTGGACAATCCGCAGATCGCCATCGCAGTGCTGGTCGAGCACGGCGGCCACGGCGGTGACGCTGCCGCGCCAATGGCGAAAAAAGTCTACGAAAAATTTGTCGAGATGCAAAAAGAGGGAACTGAAAAACAGCAGCAGGTGCGGGCGGAGGGAGAAGACCGTGCAAATTGATCGCCGCCTGATCTCGCACTTCGACTGGACCCTGTTCTTTCTCTCTCTGGTCTTCGTCGCGATCGGCGTCACGACCATCTACAGCGCCAACTACGACATGGCGGCCGGCCACGCCGGTCCGTTGCCCATGCGCCAAGTGACTTGGCTAGGTCTGGGTTTGATCGCGATGATCACGGCGCTGAGCTTCGACTATCACTACATCGACCGCATCGCTTATCCGTTCTACGGAGCGATGCTAGCGCTCTTGACGCTGGTCCTGATCATCGGCCATTCCGGCGGCGGTTCGCAGCGCTGGATCAATCTTGGTTTTTTTCGGCTCCAGCCCTCCGAGCCGGCCAAGCTCGCGATCGTGCTAGTCATGGCCAAATATTTTCAGACGGACGAGCCGCCGCGCGGCTACTACCTGCGCGATCTCTGGGTGCCCTTCGCGCTGGTCGCGCCGCTGGTTTTTTTGACCCTGATCCAGCCCGATCTCGGCACGGCGATTATTCTCGGCATCGTCTTTATCAGCATAATTTTGATGGGCGGGCTGCGGCTCCGATCTTTTGGCCTGCTGGTCGGCGCCGGTCTCGCATTCCTGCCAGTCGCCTGGCATTTTCTAAAAACCTATCAGCGCAACCGCATTCTCACCTTTCTCGATCCGGACCGTGACCCGCTGGGAGCGGGCTATCACGTCATTCAATCGCAGATCGCCATCGGCTCGGGACGGGTTTTCGGCAAGGGTTTTCTTCACGGCACGCAGAACCGGCTCGATTTCCTGCCGGCGCAGCACACCGATTTCATCTTCGCAGTGTTTTCAGAGGAGTGGGGCTTTGTCGGTTGCGCCGTGCTGCTGTTTCTTTACTTCGTGATGATCGCCTACTGTCTCAGTCAAGTGCAGCGCGCCAAGGACCGCTTCGGAGCGTTGTTGATCTTCGGCATGATCGCGATTGTCTTCTGGCATGTGACCATCAACGTCGCTATGGTTGCGGGTGTGATGCCCGTGGTCGGCGTGCCGCTGCCGATGGTGAGCTACGGCGGTTCCGCGCTGGCTTCGATGATGTTCGCCATCGGCGTGATCATGAACGTCAGCATGCGCCGCTACGTCTTCTGAGCGCGCAGATCTACTCACACCGGGAAAAACATCGATCTGATTTGCGGCTGCGGCGACGCATCCCGTTGGGTGCTTGTCGGCACAGCGACGATGACTTGTTGCTCGTGGGATACAGGACCGATCCGATTCGCATTGCCCGCTAGCACGAAGTCTGGCAATTGTTGGCCGGCCCAGTCGAATTCCACGGAAATGCCGCCGATGTCTGCTGAAGAGAGCATGCCGTGAAAGCGTTTAACCGCGTAGTCGCTTCCTCCTATGCATCACTCTGCCGGTTTCCGCTTGTAGCTTTTCGAGCGCTGTTCAATCCGAGCGCCCGGATCTTTCCTCCGCCGTTTCCGGACCACTCCATGCGTGTCCGGCCAACCCGCGGTATTTTTGCGATGAGCGTGAAAGGGCGATCTATCTGACCGGTTCTCACACTTGGCCCAATCTCATTGATCGGGGACCGATCGATCCGCCGCCGAATTTCGATTTCGGTCGTTACTTGGATCTGTTACGAAGCTCGAATCACAATTTAATACGTCTATGGAGTCGCCCTGTGACCCGCTATCAGCACTACGGCTTGGACATTCTGTACGCGACGGCGCTTCCTTGGCCTCGCACCGGACCCGGCACGGCTTTGGACGGAAAGCCGAAATTCGATCTCAACCAATTCAATGAGCAATACTTCGAACGCCTGCGCGAACGAGTGAACAGAGCACTGAGACGAGGAATGTACATATCGATCATGCTGTTCGGGGGACATAGCGCGATGCTCGAATGGCCTGGCAATCCCTTCAATATACAAAACAATGTGAACGGCATTAACGGCGACCCGGACGGCCACGGCAAGGGCGACATCCAGACGCTTCCTCTGCCCCACAGCGTGGACGAGATTCAGAAAGCGTACGTGCGCAAGGTCATCGACACCGTAGGCGGCTTCGACAACGTGCTTTTTGAAATTGCCAACGAAAGCGAGTCCAATTCCATCGCCTGGCAATCCCGGCTGGTAACTTTCATCAAGGATTATGAAGCTGGTCGAATTGACGGCATTCTCGGATGCAGCATCCGGTGGTATAACCGGGTTCTGGGATACCGATAACGCGACGCTGATTCAAAGCCCAGCGGATTGGATTTCACCGGGTGCAGTTTTCGCTGACTCCTCAGCCGAGCCATATATCGAAGATCCGCCGCCCGCCGACGGGAACAAGGTCAGCATTCTCGATTCCGATCATTTGTTCTTTCAGTCGATCATCGGCAACCCGGCGGCCGCCAGAAAGTGGGTATGGAAGAGTTTTCTGCGCGGGCACAACCCGATCATCATGGAGAATCTTTTCGCCGATTCCACCGGAAGAGCCGTCCCGCTAACCACTGAGGACAGCGGATTTGCGGCGGCACGTGACTTCGGTGCTCTACATCAAAAGGTTGAATTGAGACGACGACCGATGCTCCCGACGAGGCGGCGCCGGCCGGCGAAAGGCCATGAAAAAAACCGGCCGTTGCATGGCGTGCCGGGAAACAGGACGTCCCGAAGGCGTGTGCAAACGGCCGGGTTTAGCGGGGCGAGTCTATTTACTGCAGCGCCTTTTCGATCGCGCTTACCAGCTTCGCTTTCGGCACGGCGCCGACGATCTGTTCCTTGACCGTGCCACCTTTGAGAATGATCAGATTCGGAATGCCGCGAATGCCGTAACGCGACGCGGTGGCCGGGTGATCGTCGACGTTGAGCTTGGCGACCTTTAACTTGCCTTCGTATTCGCCGGCGATTTCCTCGACGATGGGCGCGATCGATTTGCACGGACCGCACCACGGCGCCCAGAAATCCACCAACACCGGCACCGCCGATTTCAACACTTCCGTTTCGAAATTGTTGTCGCCCACTTCGGTGATTTTTCCCATGACAGAAAACCTCCTTATAACGCAGAGAGAAATTTGAGCAATGTGCGGACGCCGTAACCGGTACCGCCCTTGGGTCCCAGTGCGTTGTCGCTCTCGGCGAACGCGGGCCCGGCGATGTCCAGGTGCGCCCACGGCACCTGACCGACGAATTCCTGCAGAATCAGCGCGGCTGTAATCGCGCCGCCGTGCGCGCCGCCGATGTTTTTCATGTCGGCGACGCTGCTCTTGATCATTTCCTTGTACTCTTTTACCAGCGGCAGTTGCCAGAGCTTCTCGCCGGCTTCGGCCGCGCAGCGCAGCAAGGCATCGGCGAGCGACTGGTTGTTGCTGAAGAGGCCGCCGACCTGAGTGCCGAGGGCGACCATGCAGGCGCCGGTCAAAGTCGCGAGATTGATCATGTAGTCGGGCTTTTGCTCGACGCCGAGGGCGAGCGCGTCGGCCAGGATCAAGCGGCCTTCGGCGTCCGTGTTGAGCACTTCTATCGTCTTGCCGTTGCGATAACGGATAATGTCGCCGGGCTTTTGCGCGTTATGGCCCGGCAGGTTATCTGTCGTCGGCACGTAGCCGGTGACTTCGACATCGAGACCCAGCTTGGGCAGGCAACTCATGGAAGCGATCACCGCCGCGCCGCCCGCCATATCGAGCTTCATGGTTTCCATCGACTTGGATGGTTTGAGCGACAAGCCACCGGAGTCGAAGGTGATGCCTTTTCCGACGAGGACCACTCTCTTTTTGGGCTTGCCGGCAGGCTTGTAGTGAAGCTTTATGAAGCGCGGCTCTTCGTGACTGCCACGGTTGACCGCCAAAAGGCCGGCCATCTTCATCGCCTGAATCTTGCGCTTGTCCCAGACTTCCGCCGATAGTCCGCGACCCCGGCAATGCTGCTCGGCCTGCTCGCCCAGGAATCGCGCCGTGGCGATGGACGGTGGCTCGTTGACCAGATCGCGGGCGAGAAAGACACCGGCAACGCCGGTCTCGGCGATATCGATGGATCGCTTCAACGCCGCCGACGGGCGAAGGCCCGGGCTGAAGACCGTCAAGGTTTTGAGCTCGGCAGACGGTTTGGCATTTGATCGATACTTGTTGAACTGATAGCCGGCAAGAAGCGAGCCTTCGACCAACGCACCAGCGGCGCTTTCCGCTTTGGCGCCGGCTGCAAAAATTACTGCGACGTCTGCGGCGCCGAGAGCGCGAGCTTCCTTGCGCGCGCGCGCGCCGACCCTACGCCAGGTGTCGCCGCCGATTTCTTCCGCGCCGCCAACGCCGACGAGCAGCAATTGCGCCGCGGGCAAAAGACCCGCGGTATCGTGCAGCAAAGCACTTCCTTCGGCGCCGGTGAAGCGGCTTTTCTCCATGCGCACGCGTAGCGCGCCACGAAGCCGCCGGTCGAGCGCGCGGATCGGCGGCGCGTCGAGCTTTTTTTCGTGCGCCGGAACGACGAGCAGATCGGTTTTGATCCGCTCGGGACTGTGGTCGCGTATTTTTATTTCCATGAGTTCAGGTTTTCTGGCGGATCAAGGTCATGAACTCGTTGCGGGTGTCCTGGCGTGTGCGAAAGGCGCCGAGCAGGCTGCTGGTGATCACGTAGGAATTTTGCTTTTCGACGCCGCGCATGCGCATGCACAAATGCTCGGCTTCGATGACCACGGCCACGCCCAGGGCGTCAAGTTTTTCCATGATGATGGTCGCGATCTGATTGGTCATACGCTCCTGGACCTGAAGCCGGCGCGCATAAACGTCGACCAGCCGCGCGAGTTTCGAAATGCCGACGATCTTATGGTGCGGAATGTAGGCGACGTGGGCCTTGCCAAAAAAGGGCAACAGGTGATGCTCGCACAGCGAATAGAAATCGATGTCTTTCTGCACGATCATCTCTTCGTAATCTTCGGTGAAGAGCGCGTCGTTGATCACCTTGGCCGGATCCATTTCGTAGCCGCGGGTCAAAAAAGTGAGCGCCTGGGCGACCCGCTGGGGCGTTTTCAAAAGGCCTTCGCGATCGGGGTCTTCACCGATCGCCTTAAGGATCTGGCGAATTTGCTCTTCCATCGTGGCTCCGTCGAGGTGCGGACGCTTCGAGCTAGGTATTGAGGCCGGTTCAATTAGCGGCAAAGTCTTAAAAAAATAACATTTAGCTCTACGGCGGTCAAATCAGGAACGCGCTACAGCCGCTCGATCAGCCATTTGGGGGTGAAGCGAAGGGCGTAGCCGTTGAGTATCGTCATGTAGTCGCCGATCAGAAGGATGCCGACGATGATCAGGAGAACACCGCCGAGCGCGTGAATCGCTTGAACGTAGCCGCGAATTTTTTGGGAAAATTGAAAAAACGAATTGATCGCCAGGGCGCTCAGAAAGAACGGCAGCGCCAGGCCCGCTGCATAGCTGGTGAGAAGCAGGGTGCCGCGGCCGACTTCGCCGGCCGTTCCGGCGAGCGCCAAGGTGGCGCCGAGAATCGGGCCGACGCAAGGCGTCCAGGCGACGGCAAAGGTGACGCCGACCAGAATCGAACCGAGATAACCCGCTGGTTTGTCCTTGAGATTGAATTGCATGTAGCGATCGAGCGCGGCGATTTTGAAAACGCCGACGAGGTAGAGACCGACGAGAAGAATGAGAACGCCGCCCAGTATTCGAATCAGATTCCGATAATCGAGGAAGAGCGCGCCGAGCAGGCTCGCGGACGCGCCGAGAGAAACAAAGACCAGCGAAAAGCCGACGATGAACGCCAGCGAGTTGAGAATCACCCGCGCGCGCACGCGAGCACGGGTTTGCTCGCCGCGCATCTCCTCCAGTGAAACTCCCGAAACGAACGAAAGATAGGATGGGATCAATGGCAGGACGCAGGGCGAGAGAAAAGAAAACACTCCGGCCGCGAAGGCGACGAAGATGTTGACGTCAGTCATCGCTTACCGTCAGTGAGGTCCTTGATAAGTTGACGCGCGCCGTTGCCGTGCCATTCGGCCGGTCCCCAGCCACGCGCCAACCCCTCGCCTTTCGGCCCGATGATATAGGTCGAAGGTAGTCCCCAGGCGCCATAGAGGCTTCCCACCTGGGCTTCAGGGTCGAGCGCGATCGGATAAGTGATCTTGAGCTCCTTGGCGAAGTCGATCGCGTCCTGTTTGCGATCTTTCACCGCCACGGCCAGGATGACGAAATTTTTTTCCTTGTATTCCTGGTAGAGCTTTTCCATCGCCGGCATTTCTTCCCGGCACGGCACGCACCAGCTCGCCCAGAAATTCAGCAGCACGATCTTGCCGCGAAAATCCTTCAAGGAAATTTTTTTTCCCTCGGGCGTGGTCAGGCTGAACTCTGGGCTCGGCACGTTGTCTTTGATCGGCTGTAGGATTGGCACGGCTTTCTTGTAGTCGATTTTTGTCTGACCGTGCGCCGGCGCGATGAGCGCGGCGAACGCGACGAACAAAAAAAGCGCGCGCAGCAAATAACTGCAGGCTTGCTTCTTCATACGTCGGTAACTCTAACCAACGACCTCCGGGGGCGCAATACTTCGCTGCGGTGGAAGTGATTCAGTCCGGGAAAGATCTCTGACTCTGTTCGAGATGGCAAATTGTCATAGCTGTCATTTTGCGCGGAGCGAGGAATCTTGGTTGGCCGATCGAAACTGAACCGCTACCCAATGCCGGCCCAAGCAAGTGAGCTTTAAGATAATGGAAAGGATGATTTTCGATAGAAAATGAACTTCTTGGAGCGAAATTTCACAGCAGCCAAAAACACAAGGCCCTCCAAGTTATCACTGGAGGGCTTTGTGTATCAGGCAACCAGAACGGTTGCCCTGCTGCCTGAGAGTAAGGAGGGTTTTATTTCACCACCACCACCACAACCCCACAACTCTAACCTTACTTCTTTTTCTTTTTGGCTTTCTTCTTGGCTTTCTTCTTAGCAGCCATAAGCACCTCCTTTTAGGATTCCACGGGTGGGCTTTTGTCGATGAGCAGCATTAAAACAGAGACTCAGGCAAGAGAAGCGTATTTAAAAACCCTCCCATATTTTGTAGGTGATTTGATTATTAAGGCACAACAAATTGTATGTCAAGAAAAAAAATATCATTTTAGAAAAATATTTCTCTTTCTGTGAAAAAGATCGCGCATTGGCGCAGTCGCGGAGAGGTCAAGAACAAATCCAACGCGCTCCGCAGTGCTAGGTACAAGATGAATTTGCGGCGGATCGCCTACTCAGTTCATCAAGCCGAGATAGCGCCAGTAAGGAATCGCTGCAATCAGCGCGATGATGTAGGCGATGGCGTAGAAAATATTGATGCGGCACATCAGCGGGTAGGAAAAACCTTTGCCATCCGTAGTGGAGTAGGCGAGCATGTGCCAGTCGACCTGATAGGGAAAGAACCAAACTTCCGACGCGATCAGAACGATCATCGAGATGATCCACGGGCTCATGCCTACATCGATGGCGAGCGGCAAAAGCGCTACACAGAGCGTTACCACGGCGAGAAAGCTGGTAAACACCAGCTTCAGCGCATATGTGAGCAGAGCGATCACCAGGAAAAACCACACGGGCCTGTCCATGAACGGCAGAATCATCGGCGAGATCACGTCGACGAGCCACAGATCGATCTTGGCCTGTTTCAGCAGGGTCGGGATGGCCAGGGTCACGCCCATGTGAATCAAGAGCTCCCAGTCGATGCCCTTGCGCAGCATGTTCCAATCGACAATGCCGGTATTGACCAGCGTGGCGAACGCGATGATGGCGATCCAGGCGCCATCGATGCCGTGATACGACGCGGTCAGCCAGCCGGTGACCGTGAACAGGAGCACGCCAAGACTGACCCATTCCTTGTAAGACAGCGGCCCTAGAATGTTCAGCTGGGTTTGCACCATCGTGTAGGAAATCTTCGGCTTGGACTCGGGACGGTAAAGAAAAATCGTGCAGATCAGAATGACAACGATCACCGCCAGAGTGGGCGGCAGGGCGGCGATAAACCAGTAGCCCCAGGTGAACTGCTGGCGCACGTCGCTCGGCAAAAGACCCCAGGCGATCAGACTCGTGGTGGAGCCGGTCAAAAACAAGAAACCCAGTTGGCCGAGGCCCAGAAAACTCGCGACGAACAAACCAGTCGAGGCCTTCGACGGCGTCTTGTAGCCGAGACTCTCGGAGAGATTTACTAGCATCTGGCTGGTGATCACCGTGCGCGCGGTTTGCTGCGGGATAAGCGCCATGACGACCACACCCATGATGCCCGTGGCGAAGATCTGCCAGTAATAGCTAAGTGGAAACATGCGCACGAGGTGAAGCGACAGACGATAGAATAATCCCGAGCCGGTGATCGCCGCGCCCAGACCCAGCACGCCCAGAGTCATGAACCAGGTCGTACTGGCAAAGCCGCCCATGACGGTCTCCGCGGATTCGAGTTTGGTCAGGATGATCACCATGGCGAAGACGAGAGCGACGCCATAGTCCGGCAAAACGCGGAATACCCAAAATATCAATGTAAATGAGATCAAGCCCAGGAGTTTGACCGCCGGCACGTCCAAACCGATGTCCGGCTGGGCGAACCAGAGATAACCGCCGATGCCGAGGCCGAGCAACGTGCCGAACCATTTGCCGGCGGAAGACGAGCCCAAAAAAGTATTCCACAATCGCGGTCCGGCCGGGATACCCGCGCCGATGTTTCCTTCCGGTAGCGCGATCTTGGCGCGGGAAATTTTTTGGGCGTTTTCCTGAAAACCGTCCGATGCCGAATCTTCCTGGGTGATCAGGTTAAGCGCGCTGCGCAACTGGCTGATCGCCTGCGTGTAATCCATGCGCTGCGCAAAACTCTCCGCCATGCGCCGGTAGCCCGAGATGGTGTCGGCGGCGAGTGCGCCGCTGGCCTTTTGCGCCACTACTTCGCGATAGGCGCGGTACGCGCCGGCCATGTCGCCGAGCTGCATGAGCGCGCTGCCGCGCAGCATCACCAGCCGCGGGTCAGCGAGAAACTGTTCCTGCGGCAGTGTCTCCAAAACATTCTTGACGAACAGCGGTGCCTGCGCGAGCAGAGCTTCACTGCCCTCGGTTAGGAGCCGAGTCGTCTTGGCCCAGTCCTGCATCTGCATCGTGTGATGGATCGCTTCCTGCAATTCGCCGAGCGCTTCGTAGCGTTCGGCGAATTGTTCGTGCAGACGCTGTTTGGCTTCGAGGCCGTCGATGTCGAGCAATTTTTCATGAAGGAAATCTTTAAAGAAGCTGTGCAACTCGTATTTGCCGTCGTCCAGGCGGCGGATCAGTGGAAACTGGCTGTCGCCGAACTCGGCCATAAGAGTGGTCGGCGCGTCCTTGGGAAAAAGTTGGGTTAGGATGTCTTTGTCCACCGGGCCGAGCAAAGAGGCCTGACGAAAAAATGCCTGCTCGGCGGGCGAGCGTAGGTTGTAAAACTCCTCGGCGAGCGAGTTGAAGGCCTCGCGGCCGGTGGAGTATTGCCGATCGACGTAGGAAAGCCTTTTGCTCAAGGTGGCGCAAAACTGCAGCAACCAGGTGGGATGCTTGTCGATCAAATCATCCCAGTCTTCGCGCCGCAGCCGCCAGAGCGAAGTCTCTTTTACCGTACGAATGGTTGCTGAGCGAGGTTCGCCGGAAAGGAGCGCCATCTCGCCGAACCAGTCGCGAGGTCCGAGAATCGCGACTACCTCGGATTTTTCCGCGCCGCTTTCGAGTAGCACTTGCACCGCGCCGTTCTGGATCAGGTAGAACGAGTCGCCCTGATCGCCCTGGGAAAAAATCGTCGCCGCGGCGGGAAAAGAAATCTCTTCCATCTTGCCGAGGATTTTGGCGACGTCCTCGCGCGACAGGCCGGAAAAAATCGGGATGCTGCGGATGGTTTCGGCGAGGTGTTGTTCCATGGTGTGGACTAACGGATGACCTTGTCCGCTCGTTTCAACATGGCCGGCGAAAACTGAAAGCCAATAAATGTGGCGGTGCGGTAATTGAGCGTGAGGTCGAATTTCGTCGCGCGCTCGATCGGCAGCGTCGCCGGCGCGGCGCCCTTGAGGATCCCGTCGACCAGGGCAGCGGCGCGCTGGCCCATGTCCAGATAGCTCGGCCCGTAAGCGGCGAGCGCGCCGTGAATCGCCCAGGATTCTTCGTTGAACATGGTTGGTAGTTTCTTGGCGCGGGCGTTTTCGAACAGGAAATCCGACTCGCTCTCGAACAGATCGTCGGCGATCTGAAAAATTCCCGTGCCGGGCTCGCTGTGCACCGCGCCCACAGTGGTCTTCAGTTCGTCGGACGATTTGATACCCCAGCCCTGCGCCTGGAGCCCGAGTTTTTTTGCCGCGGTTTCGATGGCTTTGTAACCCTCGCGCGAGAAACTATTGTTGGCGTCGTAGAAAACCAGAATTTTCTTAAGCTCCGGAACAATCTCCTTGAAAAGCGTCAGGCGGTATCCCGTGGTCGCGGCGGCGTAAGCGGCGACCCCGGTAATGTTTTTCGGCCTATCGGTGGCGCCTTTGATCAGACCGGCGGCGGCCGGATCGCTCGGATGAACGAAAACGATCGGCACATCGGCAGTCGCAGCGAGCGCAGCGCGCGTAGCGCTGGTGCCGGTGGTGAAGATGACGTTGACTTTGTGTGCCAGCAGTTCCGTGGCTGCGGGCTGCAGCGCGGCGCGGTTGCCCTTGACGTTGTGGGTCTCGAAAAAAATATTTGTCCGCTCCCGATAGCCAAGCTGTTTGAAGCCGGCGTTCAGTCCGCGGATGGCCTGAGACTGTGAGCGCTCCATTTCCTGCACCAAAATACCGATCCGCGGCGCGGTTTGTGCTGCAGCCGGCGCGCTGATGGCGGCGAGAACCAGCGCGATGACGGCGTTTAGAATGTGCGATAACTTCGATTGGTGCATTGGATTTTGCTTCGAAATCAAAGAACCGAGCTTTCGCCCGAAGACGGCCGGAAAATTTATAGCAAATTAATTTCCATTCCTTCTTGAGCGACGACGCTGGCGCGAAAGGCGGCCTTGGCCTGCTTGTCGATTTTTTCCATCGTCCGATCGTCGTGAGTCGGCTCGTGATGAAACAACGCCAGACGTTGAACCTCGGCTTTTTTGGCGACTGTGACGGCCATGTCGACGGTGCTGTGGCCCCAGCCTTTGCGCGCTTTGGCGCGCGAGAAGTATTCCTCGGACAAATACTGAGCGTCGTGGATCAACAGATCGGCGCCGCGGGCAAAGTCGATTACCTCTTGATATCCGCCTTCCTGTTCTTCGATGTCGGTGGCGTAGACGACGCTCTTATTTTTGTAATCCACGCGATAAAGCATGACGCCGTTCACCGGGTGCGCCGCGCTTTTGCAGGTGCTGACGATCAACTCATCGCCGTCGGGGGGTAATCCCGGTCGCGCCTTTTCGATCTTGGGCCGCCGGCCGGTGCCGAAACGAATTACATCACCGCCGGCGAGAGAGAAAATTTCCTTTTTTCCCCTGAGCTCGTCGAGGGTGACCGGAAACAAGTGGCTGTGGGTCAAGTGGCGGAGGCTTCGCGTCAAAGCCCCGGGTGTCGCGCCGGGCCCGAGAATGAACGAGTGCGCTGCCGCAGTCAGGAGCGGTTCAAAAAAACACAAGCCCAGAACGTGATCGATGTGGGTGTGGCTCAGGAACACGTAAGCCGCGGGCGGGGCGCCAACGCCGTTGCACAGTTCCTTGCCGAGCGGAATGATGCCGGTGCCGGCGTCGAAGATCAGGCGCCGACCGTCGACTTGGATCTCGACGCACGAGGTATTGCCGCCGACTCCCAGAGTGGCCGCGTCGACGGTGGGATAACTGCCGCGCACGCCCCAAAACTTGATCCTGAAGCGTCCTTTGGTATCGGGATTGGGCTGCGGGCGGCTCATCGGAAGTTTTAACGAGGAGCGGTGATGTTGAATGCAGCGATCGGTCGGCTCAGGCCCTTTAGGCTCAGCTCAGGCAATGCCTCCGCAATGAAATGGGATTCCAGGCGGCTCATGGTTTTTTGATCGGTTAAGATTTGTCCGCCTTTCGCCTCGGCGCACAAGCGCGCCGCGAGGTTCGGCAGGTTGCCCACACTGCCGTAATCCATCCGGCCTTCAAATCCCATGGTTCCGAGCGTGGCGTAGCCGGCAGCGAGACCGACGCCCAAGTCCAGGTCATAACCCTTTTTCAGCCACGTCGCGCGCAGCTCTTTCACCCGGTCGCGCATCTCGAGCGCCATTGTGGCGGCCTTGCGCGAGTGCTCCTCGCAGGGAATCGGGTCGTTGAAAATTACCACAATCCCGTCTCCCATGAAACGTTCGAGTGTGGCTTCGAACTTGAAAACGAGCTTGCCCATCTCGCCGTGATAGCCGCGCAGGAAATCCATCACTTCCTCGGGCTCGGCCGAATCCGAGAAGGCGGTGAAACCGCGCAGATCGAGAAAGACGATCGTAACGTCGCGTCGGTGGGTTTTGAACAGATCGTCGTCGGCGCCAAGAATGGTCTCGGCGATCTGCGGTGAGAGGTAACGCTTGAGTCGCCCCATGCGCTCGATCTCGCTCACCTGCTTTTGGACGGTGTCGGCGAGCGAGCGGTTCCAATCCTCCAGGGTGTCGTGCATTTCTTTGAGACGCGTCATCGCGCGCACCCGCGCCAGCAGTTCCACCGAATCGAACGGCTTGGTGACGTAATCGTCCGCGCCGGCATCCAACCCGGCGACTTTGTCTTCCTGGGTCGCTTTGGCGGTAAGCAGAATCACCGGGATCGCTTTGTGTTCGAGACTCGCGCGCAATTGCTTGACGACTTCCAGACCGTTCATGCGCGGCATCATGTAGTCGAGCAAAATCACGTCGGGCTTGAAGCTTGCGGTCTTTTCCAGCGCCTCGACGCCGTCGGCTGCGCGCTCGATCACGTAATCGTAATCGGCCAGCTCCTGCTCGAGCAGATCGAGGTTGAACGGCTCGTCATCGACGATCAATATCTTGTTAGGCATAAGCTATTTGGATTTTCGATTGCCGATCCTTCGGCAAAGCGTAGAGCCTGCTCTGAGTCCGTCGCAGGGACAGGTTTTGGATTAGCAAGCGACAAATCAGTCTCATCTTTGGTATTACTTCTATTCAACCAAGAAACTTTTTGATCTTAACCAGTAGTGCGTCTTCGTCGATGGGTTTGGGCAGATAATCGTCGCAGCCCGCTTTGCGCGCTTCGATTTCATCTCCGACCATCGCGTGGGACGTCACCGCGATGATCGGAATCTGCTTTACCGCATCGTTGGCCTTGATGCGCCGGGTCGCTTCCCACCCATCCATGACCGGCATACCCAGGTCCATTAGAATCAGATCGGGGTGCTTCTCTTCGGTCATGCGCACCCCCTCCGCCCCGTCCACGGCTTGCAAAATTTCATAATCGTCCTCGAGAAGCTGGACGAGCAGATCGCGGTTCCAGTCGGTGTCGTCGACGACGAGAATCTTTTTTTTCATTACAGTCACCCTGCAATTTTAGATTTCCGATTTTGGATTTTGGATTGTCGGACTCGGAATTAATGCCGACACCATCCCGGTCCAGATTGCGAGCCTCAGATTCTTCCTCGAAGCGTTTTGATCGATGACACCGTCATCGCGACAATTTCATTGGCTTCCTGGAGAAGGTCGCGAATCCGACTTTCGGGTACTATTTTAGCTTCAACGAGAAGTTCTAACCAATAGATCGTTTCGTCAGCTTCTTCCTCGACGATGGCCAACTTCGAAAGAACATCGGCGGTGGATTTTCCGCGACACGCTGATCGGTAATTCGCGCCAACCGACGTCGCAGAGCGAACTAGCTGCCGACTGATTACGTCTACGGTTGTGCTTCTCGGAAGTTCTTCAACCAAGCCGATGACTCGAAGCGCGAGCCTCTTTGTGCGCCCCTTGAACTCCAGTTCATCCATTTTTATTGCTTCCGCGCTTCCCCCAATCCAAAATCCAAAATCGAAAATCCAAAATTGTCTTACTGTTTCAGTTCCATCGGTATCGTGATTGTGAACTTCGATCCTCTGCCTTCCTCGCTTTCGACGACGATCTCGCCGCCCATGAGATTGACGAACCTTCTGACGATGGCCAGGCCCAGACCTGTGCCGCCGTAGCGGCGCGTGCTCGACATGTCGGCCTGACGAAACTCCTCGAAGATCAACGCCAGCGCATCCTTTTTCATGCCGATGCCGGTGTCGGAAACGGTGAGATTGAGCGAGCCGTTGTCGCGCCAGGCGGCGACTTTGATCTCGCCTTTTTCGGTGAATTTGACGGCGTTGCTCAAAAGATTCAACACCGACTGCTTGAGCTTGTCGCGGTCGGTCTTGAGCGGCGGAATATCGGGCGCGATGTCCGTGACCAGTTTTACGCGGCCGTCTTTCAAAAGCGGTTCCACGGTCGCTGTGGCCACGCGCACGACCTCATCCAGCTTGAAAGTCTCTACGTACGCTTCCATGCGCCCGGCTTCGATTTTGGCGAGATCGAGCAGACCGTTGATCAGGTTCAGCAGATGCTCCGAGCTGATCAGAACCTTTTGCAAGTTGTCTCTCTGGAGTTTCTCGATCTGTCCTTCGGTCTTGCGTAGGACCAGCCGGGTAAAGCCGATGATCGAGTTGAGCGGCGTGCGCAGCTCATGGCTGACGTTGGCGAGGAATTGGGATTTGTGCTTGTTGGCGGCTTCGAGCTGTTCGTTCTTTTCCTGGATCTCCTGGAACAGTCGGACGTTCTCGACCGCGATTACCGCCTGATCGGCAAAAGTCTTGAGCAGGGCGATTTGGGTTTCACTGAACGGCCGGACTTCCAGCCGGCGCACGACGATGACGCCCAGAGGCACGCCTTCGCGGAGCAAGGGCGTGCTCAAAAGGGTGCGCGTGCCGAATCGATCCTGGAAGTGTTTGCTCTCCGGGAACTCGGTATCCACTGCCGCCGCGAGATCATGGATGTGAACGGTCTGTCGGTCGCAGATGGCTCGGGTGGTGACGATGCCGCGGCTGATCGGAATCTTCTCGTCGCGTGTAGGTCCGGGTTGGGATCCAAAGGAAGCCACGCGCCGGACGAAATCCCCCTCGACGCGCAGAATCTGCACGTCGGTCGCATCGCACAGGTGCGCGGCTCTTTCCGCGACGACCTTGAGAACCGGCTGGATGTCCGTGGGCGAGCTGGCGATCACGCCGAGGATTTCACTGGTTGCCGTCTGCTGCTCCAGAGACTCGGTGAGCTCGCGGTTCTTGTCCTGGATTTCCTGGAACAACCGCACGTTCTCGATGGCGATGACCGCCTGGTCGGCGAACGTTTTGAGAAGGGCGATTTGTTTGTCCGAAAAAGGCCGGACTTGCAGCCGGCGGATAACGATGGCGCCGATGGCGACGCCCTCGCGCAACAGCGGCGTGGCGAGCACGGTTTTCTGACCGATGTCTTTTTGAATTGCTTTGACGTCTACGTACTCACTATCAAGCTCCGCTTCGATATCGGGAATGTGAATCGTTTGCCGATCGATGATGGCCCGGCCGCCGGGGAAACCGCGTGTGATCGGCACCGGATAGTCCGGGGCTGGAATCGAGCCGAATTTGGCGACCATCTGATGACGGTCGTCGAAGACGCGCAAGATGAGCGCGTCTTCGGCTTCGCACAAGTGCGCCGCCCGCTCGGCGATGACGTTGAGCACGGGTTGCACGTCGGTGGGCGAGCTGGCGATGACGCCCAGGATTTCGCTGGTCGCAGTCTGTTGCGAGAGCGACTCGGTGAGCTCGACAGTGCGCACTTCGACCTTGCGCTCCAAGTCCGCGTAGGACTCCTGGAGCCGTCCAGTCATGCGGTTGAACTCATCCGCCAACACTTCGATTTCGTCGCCGGTGTTGAGATTCAGTCGATAGCCGAGGTCGCCGGCGGCGATCCGCTCCACGCCTTCGCGCAGCACGCGCACCGGCTGCACCACCCGGCGCGCGAGAAAAAAGCTTGCGAAGAGCGCCAGGCCGAGACCCACCAGAAACAGCGCAGAGGTGCGGAGCATCGATGCGTAAAGCGCTTCGTAGGCCTCTTCGAGGGGCTGATCGACGATCACCGCCCAGTCGAAGTCACGGATCAACGCGAAGGAGCTGAGCACCTGCTTTCCCTGGATGTTGGGCGCAATGACCGCGTTTTGTCCCGGCTCGCCGGGCGCGCTGTTGAATGCCGCTTTGACGACCGCGAGCTCACGCACGTTGCGACGCTGAAGAACCAGGCTGATGTCGGGATGCGCGATCAGCTCGCCGGAGCGGCTGACCGCATAGGCGTAGCCCGCTTTGCCGATGGTGATGCTGGAAATCAAATCGCCGATGTATTTGAGATTGACCTCCGCTTGCAGCACGCCGATCACGTCACCGGCGAAGCGCTCGATGGGCACGGCGATGGTGATGTAAGGCTCCGAGCCGCGCACGAAATAGACCGGACTGAAATAGGATTTTCCCTGCCGAGCGATCTTGAACGGCGCCGACGAAGAGAGATCTTTTTTTGCATCGGGCAGCACGGTGCGCAGGCGCGAAGCCTGCACCTGGATGATCCCGTTTTCATTGAGCGCGATCGCCTCGGTGACCGCGGGAGCGATCAACAGGAGTTTTTCCAACTCGAAGCGGAAGTCCGGCGTGAGTCCCTTGGGCGCGATGTCGCGGCTCTTGGTCGCGCCCTTGAGCACGTTGTGAATTTCCTGGACGAAATGCTCGATCTTGAAAGCCGCGCCCAGAGCGATCTCCTTTTGCAGGCGTGCCAACTGCTCGCGGCTTTCGTAATAACGAAAATAAAGCTCGATCAATCCGCTGGTGATCAATCCGCCGCCGATCAGCACCACGGAGATCAAAAAATAATCGCGCACCAGGCGGCCGCGCCGCGGCACGGCGGCGTCTCTTCGAAACAATCGGCGAATTCTCTTAGCCCAGGCGCTCATAATTGCACGGTCACCTTATCACGTTGTCGGCTCGGGCGAGCACGTGGGGAGGAATCTGGACGATTTTGGATTTTCGATTGCCGATTTTGGATTGCAAAGTCATCGGATCACTTTGTCCGCCCTGGCTAAGACGTTGGGTGGAATGCTTAAACCGATCTGCTTGGCAGTTTTGAGATTGATGACGAAGTCGAATTTGGTCGGCTGCTCCACCGGAATCTCCGACGGTTTGCTGCCCTTGAGGATTTTGTCGATGAGCGCGGCGACGCGCGTGAAGCGCTCGGTTTGATTCGGGCCGTAGGACATCAGGGCCGCCTTTGCCTGCGGATTCACTGCGCACAAAGATCGATGGTAGGCGCTTGCTCGCCGCCAGGCGAGCGATCAATTCCTGATTCGCCGCGGTCAACGCGCTCGACAATATTGCGACCGCCGCGCTGCGCGCTTTCACCGCTTCCTCGAAGGCGGCTTCATACTTGCCGCTACTGATGACTTCGAGAGAATAAGGTTGCAGGCTCAGCGGGCGCGCCGCCTTTTGACTCTCCTCCCATTCCTGTTTCGAGCTCGGATTTTTGGTGCCATCCCAAAGCACCGCTACGCGCAACAGGTTGGGAACGGTCTCCTTCAGCAATTCGAGGCGTTTGCCTGCCAGGATCGACTCGATGCTGGTAAAACCCGTAAGATTTCTTCCCGGCCGAGCCAGACTGTCCACCAGTCCGGCCGAGACTGGGTCTGTGACGTCAAGAAAAATGATCGGAATCCTGTCGGTGGCATTTTTGAGCGCGATGGCTCCCGGCGTGCCCGGGGTCACGAGCAAGTCGACTTTGAGTGCGATCAATTCTTTCGCCAGCTCAGGAAGGCGATCGAGCCGTTGTCCCGCATAGCGGTATTCAATATCGATGTTCTTGCCATCCGTGTAACCGGCCTCACGCAGCAGCCGGACGATTTCTTCCTGGCCGCGGTTTCGACTTGCGACTACAGATAGCCGACCGATTTTGGCTCGCTTGGCTGGCTGTTGGGCCTGAGCTATCACGCCGCAGAGTGTAAAAGTGACGACGACAGTGAAAATCCCGGCCAATTTTAGATTTTGGATTTTCGGTTGTAGCTCGTGGAACAGCATGGACAAAAGCATTGTTCACAACTTCATCGTCATGGAGTTGTTTTTGATTTCTCCCCAAATCCAAAATCCAAAACCTGTCCCTTCGATGGACGCAGGGCAGGCTCTGAGCCACGCCGAAGGATCGGAAATCGAAAATTCATCGGATCACTTTTTTTGCCCGCGACAGCACCGACTCGGGAATCGTCACGCCGAGCTGCTGGGCGGTCTTGAGGTTTATGCCAAGATCGAATTTGGTTGGCTGCACCAGGGTCAGGTCGCCGGGTTTCTTGCCCTTGAAAATCTGATCGACATATTCCGCGGCGCGGCGGGAAAGATCGGGCAGGTTGACTCCATAACTCATCAATCCACCGGCATCGACGAACGCGGCTCGGTCGTAGATCGCTGGAAGCCGGTGCTTGAGAGCGGACTGGGCAATACGCGAAACCTGACTGTTGAATAGGGCGTCGCTCAGGATGAAGAGCGCACTCGACCCGGTCTTGGCCGCGCCGGCGATGGCGCCGTCGAGTTCGTTGGCGTTTTGCGCCGACGCCGAGTTGAACGTCAGACCCGAGGCCTGGGCGCCAAGCTGCGCATCCTTCAGACTCGCGCTGTGGCCGGGATTTTTTGGATTGGACAGCGCGGTGAGCGAATTCGCCTTGGGCAGGATTTCCTTGATCAGCTTCATCCGCGCGCCGAAGAAATCGGCGGAAAGACGGCCGACGCCGGTGACATTGCCGCCGGGATGCATGTAGCTCTGGATCAAACCGGCTTCGACAAGATCTCCCGCGCCGGCGACGACGATGGGAATGGTGTTCGTGGCTTTCTTCGCCGCCACCGCCACCGCTGTGCCGCCAACGACGATCACATCCGGTTTCTGTTCCACCAGCTCACGCGCAAGCGGCGCCAGGCGCTCCGTCTTGCCCTCGCCGAAGCGATATACAAAGACGATGTTCTTGCCGTCTTCATAACCCAGATCGCGCAGTCCTTGGCGCAAGCCCTCGTCGCGGGACTTGTTCAAGGCTTCGGTTCCCGACACCAGCACGCCGATCTTCCAGACTTTGGCCGGCTGCTGCGCCGACACATTGGCGACCAAGGTCAATATCAAAGCTGTCGTCAGCCATAGTAAATGTCTTCGCATCATCCGCTTCACTCCCGAAGATTGTTTTTAGTCGCTGAGCCCTTATTCCGGGCTTCATTTAATCATCGGATCGTCCCGCGCGTCAAAACGTGCTTAACCCTGCCGGACTCCATCGAAGGTTCGAATCAAAAAGCCCGAGCTAAAATTCCTCTCCGAGCCATCGATCGGTCCGCGGGTTCGATCCGATAATCCAAAATCGAAAATCTAAAATCATTTGATGACCCGATCCGCCCTCGCCAGCACATTCGGCGGAATCGTCAAACCGATCTGCTTCGCGGTCTTCAAGTTGACGACAAATTCGAATTTCGTCGGCTGCTCGACGGGGAGGTCGGCAGGCTTGGCGCCTTTCAAGATCTTGTCGATATAGGTGGTCGCCCGACGAAAAAGATCGGGGAAGTGCGCTCCATAGGACATCAGGCCGCCGGCGTCGACAAACTCGGCAGAGCCGTACATGGGGGCAGGCTGTGCGACCGAGCAAACCCTGCGATGCGTTTGGCATTGGCAATTGTGAGGGCATCCTGCAGCACCACCAGCGCGCCGAAGCGTTGCCCGGTTGACTTGAAGGGGTCATCGAAATCCTTCGACGTTCTCACCTCCAGCGGAAGCAGTTTCAGCGCGAGGACTTTGGCTGCGCTTTCGGTTTCCTTGAAATCGAGCACCTTGACCGGGTTGCCGGCATTCCAAAGAACCGCGATCTGCGAAATCTTGGGTTGCACTTCTTTAAGCAGCTCGAGCCTTTTCCCGCTCAACTCGGGACTCGTGTCGACGAAGCCGGTCACATTTCCACCCGGATGGGCCAGGCTCGCGGCGTAGCCGGTGACGACGAGATCGCCGGTGACGCCGACAACGATCGGAATGTTTTGATCGGCTTGCTTCAGGGCATGGGTAGCGGCTTCTCCATGGGTCAGCACGAGCGCGACTTTGGAATTGATTAATTCCGACGCGAGAGCGGGAAGCCGGTCGAATTTGCCGTTGGCGTAACGGTATTCGATGATAATGTCCTTGCCCTCTTCGTAACCGAGCTCGCGCAATCCGAGACGCAATCCATCGAGCCGGGCGGTGAGCGCCTGAGCAGAGACGGCGCCGAGAAAGCCGATGCGCGGGATTCTGGCCGGCTGCTGAGCCGCTGCAGGCAAGCAAAGCCCCAGGAGCGCCACGCAAAGAGCGAGACACCCCACGAGTCGGTTCTTAAGTGCGCCAATCGTCAAACCTGTCCGCAGCTTTGTTGCAGGGTCTAAAAGCCAAAGTCGTTTCATCGAATCACCCGATCTGCTCTAGCTAAAACATTCGGCGGTATCGTCAGACCGATCCGCTTGGCGGCTTTGAGATTGATGACCAGTTCGAACTTTGTCGGCTGCTCCACCGGCAAGTCGGAGGGTTTTGCTCCTTTCAAGATTTTGTCGACGTAGGTGGCCGCGCGGCGGAACAAGTCGTTGATGCTCACACCATAGGTCATCAATCCGCCGGCATCGACATACTCGCTGGCCTGGTAAACGGTAGGCACGCGATTTTGGCGCGCAAGAACCGCCATACGTGGCCGCTCGGAAAAGAAAACCGCGCCCGCCAGGATCAACGCCGCATCCATGCGCTCTTTACCCGCCGCTTTGAATGCGGCTTCGATATCGTCCGGTCCCCGTACATCGAAGTATTGAACCTTTATGCCGAAGATACTCGCCGCGCGTTGCGTCTCTTTGAGTGCTTGCGAGTTGCCCGGTTCGTTTAAATTTCCCAGTACGGCCATGCGCGTGAGTCGTGGAAGCGTCTCCTTTAGAAGCTCCAGTTGCTTTCCGCTGATCTCCGGGTACTGCGTCGACAGACCGGTCACGTTGCCGCCCGGGCGCGCCAGACTCACAGCGAAGCCATTACCGACCGGATCATTGTCGAACGCCATGACAATGGGAATTTTGCTGGTTGCGTCTCTCGCGGCATGAGTCGAGAATGGGCCGCCGGTGACGATAGTGTCTATTCTGCTCTGGACCAGCTTGGCCGCAAGCGCGGGAAGACGCCTCGGCTGCCCCTCGGCGTAGCGGTATTCGATCAGGATATTTTTACCTTCAGTGTATCCAAGCTCATGCAGACCTTGGCGAAAGGCCTCAAGGCGCTTGGAAAGAGCGGTGGCGGTGCTGCCCCCAAGGAAGGCTATCCGCGGGATTTTCGCCGGCTGCTGCGCCCGGGCCGTGGCCCCACCAAACCCGAGTGTAAAAAGGATGGCGAAGACCCCCAGCCATTTTAGATTTTGGATTTTAGATTTTCGATTGTCGGATAGGAACTCCCAAGAACGTGCGTCCATAGATTTTTCTCTGGCTTTCAATCGAAACTGCAAAATTATTTGATGACTCGGTCCGCTCTGGCCAATACGTTCGGCGGTATCGTCA
>Ga0310810_10000161_pt1 | contig 68716 bp, 91 predicted proteins | sample NCmetagenome_FD_207641 | JGI IMG/M metagenome (GOLD analysis project Ga0310810, IMG submission 207641) | Soil microbial communities from experimental microcosm in Duke University, North Carolina, United States - NC | ecosystem: Engineered > Artificial ecosystem > Soil microcosm > Unclassified ...
GAACTCAGATCGACTCTTCAGCCGAAAGAAGTCTTGAGCGAAGTCGTCGCAGAGCAGCGGAAACTTTCTGAACTGTCGGCGGTGACGCTGCCGCGCGGGATCCATGCCGGGGAACGATTGGACGACGTTCCGCGGGATTATCTCTATTGGTGGATCGAAGATGGCCGGGAATTGAACGAGCGCATCGATGCTTATTTGGCGGCAACAAAACATTTGGACGGGGAAAGCTGATGACAACGCTTCGAGAAGATCTGATCAAGAAAATCGACGATCATTTGTCGGATTGGGACAAGGATGCTTCTTGGAGTCGACAGGCGGCACGGTTCGCCGATTCAATCATCGAAACAATGAACGAAGTCGCGCCGCGAAGGTTCATTCCAGACAACGCGCTCTGTCTGTTCTTGGACGGGAATCAATGGTGTTGTTGCCGTGGAAATTTCGTAAATTTGCAAGAATCTCTTGCGGGTTTCGGTGCGACTCGGGTAGCGGCAATGGCTGAACTGGAGCGGGAAGAGACGAAACTACGGGAAACGGCGGACGTGACGGTAAAACCACGATTTCAAATCGAAGGGCCGGAGAATGTCGAGAGCGACGAAATCGGCCGATTGAAAGAGATCCTGCGCGGCCTGTTGAAGTTCGCACACTTCGCGGTTCACGATAAAGGGATCGATCCCGGATTCTTCCAGGCATCAATTGAAGATGCGGCGACGGCAACGAAGCATTTGCACGGAGAAGTCTGATGGATCATCATCCGACGATGAAGGAAATCGAAGACGCAGAGACACGGGACTACATTCGTCGGCTGAACGAACTCGGCGCATTTGATGCGGCGGTGGCGCGAGTCGGATCGGCAGTAGCGGATAATCGGGATCCGTGCCCAAAAGATATCGGTTCGGCAATCGTCTTTTTGGCGAAGAAACTCAGCCGAGAACACGGAGAGATCTGATGAAAACGCTTTGGGTGACTGGCTATTCACTGATGCCGGCTTGGGGGTTCTTTCCGAATCCTGATTCGTACGGGTCGACGAAACCGCTTGGGCCCGCATCGGCCTGGACGCCGTCGGGTGGAACGCATCGGCTGACATGGGTTGCCGACGTTCCAGAAACGGCTCAATTTGACGTCTGGATTCGTCGATACGGCGGGTACGGGAAAGTCTCGGTGCTGGTCAATGAGATGCCATTAAGGAACGTGGCGACAGGTCAGCATGTTCCGCAGTATGTTTGGTGTTTCGTTGGAACAATGAACCTCTCGATCGGTCAGCAGCATGTCGACATTGACGTGACGAACTGCATGATTGATGCAGTCCTTTTGACTTCCGATCCGTCATTCGAGCCGAACACGTCTGCATTGCCGGCGGCGGTTCCGGTGCCAACCTTGCGAGCGTTGCGGCGGTATCGGGATGACTCGGCGCTGAAAGACGTCGCGGTTCCGAACGCCGGTTATGTCGTTGCACAAATCAATCCAGAAGTCGAAGTGCTTTATGATGACGTTCCGATGGTCGACGAAGTCGTTGCAAAGCCGAAAGTATGGGGTTCACCCAGGCAGACGCTGACGGCTTCGTTCGTCGTTCGAATGCTTGACCAAGGCGCCGACTTCGTAACGGTCGCGGCATTGGATTTCAATGACTGCGAAGTAGACATCCGGGTTATGCTCGTCAGGGAGCGAACAACAGTGACGTTCGGCGAGGCTCCAGCGAAGATGCTGGTTGCCGATCTGTTGCTCAGAAGCGATGGACAGGGATTGCCGATTAAGGGGGAGCAGTCGGTGAATCATGCGGTCTGTGCAACGAGCATTCCGGCTCACGAGTCGCGGCAATTCATCTTGACGATCAGAGTCCCCGCAGGCATGGCTCCAGGTTCATTCGAAGGCTCGCTGAAGTTCGAAGTCGACGACGATAGGTCAAGATGGACTTCGCTGCCGGTCTCCGTTGAGATTCTGCCGATCGACCTGCAAGCTGTTGCGGGGCGTTACGGCGCGTACCATCTGGCGCAACCGATCAACGAGAATCAAAAGAACGAAGTGTCATACCAAAGGTATCAATCCGAACTCAAGGACATGGCCGCTCACGGTTTGAACTGCACGACAATGTACGCCGGGGTCCAACAGATTTTGAGCGTGGCGCATTCCGGTCTTGACCATTCGCCGTGTTCGATGATTTGGCCGGGGCCGGAGGCGGCGGAAGAGGTCGCCGGCGCGAAGCAACTCGGGTTGGAAGGATTGACGTATTACGGGGTCGACGAACCAATAACCCCGGAGCAAATCGCACGATGCGTTGCCGAAGCCGAGAGGCGGCAAGCGTTGGGACTGACGATGATGACGGCCATCAACAACAAGGATTCTTGGGAATACCTGAAAGACTTGCTGTATTACCCAGTCCTGAACCTGATGGTTTTCGACGGCAAGAAAAACGCCGCAGCGGAATACGCGAACTCGAAAGGCTTCAAGCCTGTTTCGTACTGGCCGACAACGAGCGCATTTCCGATGTATTACCGGGCCTTCGCAGGTCTGTACAACGCGGCTTGCAGTTTCCTCGGCGCGGTGCCGTGGGCTTATCAGGACACGACGACGGACGACATCTTCGACGCCGACACGCTGCATAACGCATTGGCCTATCCAGACGAAAGCGGAAATCCAGTTCCAACGCTTTGTTGGGAATTCGTCCGGCAGGGAATCGACGACGTGAGATACCTGCAAGCGTTGGACAGGTCGATCGTCAAGGCAGACGAGAGAATGAGTCAACCGCATTCGCCGCACGGACTGTCAGCAGCGATAACTCACGCAAGAAAAATGCGTCGGATTTATTTCGAAGCGATCGGCGGAAGATACTTTGTCTACCTGTGCGGGCTGGTTCCCGGGCAATTGGATGAGGGGCGCCGGGCGATGGCTGATGCGACTGTGGCGCTGAACGTGGCGTTATCTCCAGGGAATTGAGCCATGACGAACGACGAAATCAAGGATGTTTGGAAGGCGATTATAGTTTGGACTGCTGGCGGGATTGTCGTCGGGATTGTCGCTGGAATTGGTGTCGGAACAGTCGCTGGTAGTCGATTGGAGCAAAAGGCTGCCATCGAAGCGAATGCAGGCCGATGGGTGATCGATTCGAAGACCGGTGCGAAGACTTTCGTGTATGGGTGCAAAGGTGGCGTTGAATAAGATATTGGCGGCAGCGTGAGTTCTGATTCAGGAAGGTGGATAAAGCGATGAGCAGACAATTGCCGATTAGGCCGGACAGCATTGGGGAGATGACTCCGACCGAATGCAAAGCGGCGGCATGGGAAGCAATCTGGGATTGGTGTCAAAAGAACGGCCTGACTGAATATTCTTTCCTTCGGCAAGAGAAGTATCGAAATCTGAACGGGCCGCAGATGATTGCCCAGTGGATATTGGACTTAGCCGCCGGTGATGGCGATGTTGAACTTGAGAAAGCACTGGTCGAAGCTTTTGTGAAACGCTGAGGTGAACGCAATCAGGCTGGAAATCAAAACGCCGCAAAGGTAGATTTCAAAGCCGTCAGTCAATAAACGGGAATTGATTGACATTGCGGGAAAAACATCGGGGCGAGCAATGGGAAGCCGTTCGACTCGGCGCAAACGCGAACTGTTGGCAAAGGCGGCCTTGCAATCCGTTACGCCAGAGGCAGAAGCGAATGAGCCGGAGCAAGAGGACTCCGAACCGGGCCGGACCGCAAATCCGGGGACCGGGGGTCGTGCGGATCGTCTCGAAAATGGGTTGACTCCAATCAAGGATGCCCGCCTGCTAATCCGGTCGTTCAGTTGGAAGCGCGAGCAGCGATACCCGACGCGAGTTCCCACAACTGACATCGTCCAAACCGCATTGGCGGAAGGGAGGGAGCTAACGGCGATCGAAACGTCGATAGTCAATGCGGCTGAATTGGCAGTTTCAGGCAACACTCCACGAGCGCGAGAAGTCGGTATCAGGGCTCTTCTGTTGGCGGAGCGGATGAATCAGGCGGACGATCACGCAAAGTTCAAGCGGCAATCCGGCGCTGATCCAGCGGCGGCGGCCGGGAATTCAGCCGTTCCGCCAGTGGCGACAATGATTCACGCGCCGGGTTCAACGTTCCAGTCGATCGGGGGTCAAGGAAATGCTTCTACTGTCGACGGGGGAGCGCCTGACGGCCGAAGAAATCGATTCCTTGAACTCCGCGACAGATTCCGAGATCGAGGAATTGTTTCTCTCCCTTCCGATTCAGGACAGGGAAGCGATCCTGGAAGCGTTGATCGCGCTAAACAGTCCGCCGGAACCGACGACTGAGCAGACGCTTAGTCTGTACGAATTCGGGAAACTGGCTTGGGCAATTCTCCGGCCCGGCGAAGTGTTCATCGATGGCGAGCATATCCGGGTTTTGTGCGCGCATCTCGAGTACGCGACCGATACGCCGAACTACAAATTGGCGGTCATGCTGCCGCCGAACTGCGGAAAATCGATCTGGTCAACGGTCATTTGGCCGGCTTGGGTTTGGGGCCCGCGGGGTTGGGCGGCGGCTCGGTTCCTGTTCACGACTTACTCGCAGGATCGAAGCCGGGACGACTCTGGAAAGTTCGAACGGCTTGTTCGGTCGGAATGGTATCAGTCTCAATGGGGGCCGCCAGACGATCCAAAGTCGGATTACGATGCAAGGCGAATTGTCGCGTTGACGTCTGACGCACTGAGCTATTTCGAAAACACGGCCGGCGGGCAGCGGAAGGCGGCCGGGGTTGGCGGACTCGGAACTGGGGAACATCCGCATTTCGTCGTTGTCGACGATGCGAACAAGGCCGAAGATCCGCCGATCGCGTTTCGAAGCGCTATCGCATGGTGGAAAGGCCAAATGTCTTCGCGCGGGATCGTCGCATCGATCGGGTCCAGGCGAATCGCTTTGGGGCAGCGATTGCAAATGGATGACGTTCCAGGGGCTTGCATTGCCCTTGGCTATGATACGGTGTGTTTGCCGATGTGGGCTTGGTCCCTGCCGACGAAAGAGGACATCGAGCGAAAGACATGGTTTCCGCAGCCGACGGCAATCGGTTGGGTCGACTGGCGGAAGCCTGGCGAGTTGCTTTGGCCGGAAGGCATCATCGAGGCGGCGGCCCGCGAACTGGAAACGACGCTCGGTCCGATAAAGGCGGCTGCGCAATTGCATCAACGGCCGATCCGTGCGTTGTTAAACGGGATGTTCCCGCGGTCGAACATTGCAGACAAAATGATCGATTGGGAAAATGTCCCCTGGGGCGAGATCGATCGAATCATCAGATATTGGGACAAGGCCGGCGGCGAGTCGGTCCAGGCGGACTATACCGCGGGTGTCTGCATCGCCAGATGGCTCAAGAAATCGCCGGTAGTTGGCGTGAAGCCGGAAGTCAGATTGATCGTTCTGAACGTCGTCCGCGGCCGATGGAACGCCTTTGAGCGTAACAAGGTGATTCGGCAGACGACGGAATCAGACATCAAAACGTTTGGCGGCAAGTTCGAATTGTGGATCGAAGCTGAATCGATGAGCGGGGCGGGGGTCGAGTCAAGGCAACTGTCACAACGGGAGTTGACCGATCTTGGAGTTCGGTTCGACAAGCCTGACAAGGCGAAAATCATCAGGGCGCGCGGGTTTTCTTCGGCATGGTACGGCGGGCTGGTCTACATCGTGACTGGATCCTGGAATTCGTATTACCTCGATGAACTCGAAGTCTTCGACGGTGAAGAGTCTACCGACGACAAAAAAGACGACTGCGTCGACGGCAGTTCTGGCGCCGCAAACAAATTGCTGATGGTCTCGACGACTAGGGCAGCGCCGCCGACAGGCGGACGGTCGAAGGTATAAACCTTGTCGATCGACCGGGACCAGAAACGCAGAACGTGAGCAAAAAGACTCGGGGAGATCTCCGCTTTAAGTCGGGACCATTTATGGCCGGAAATGTCACGGCCTGCAAAGTCGCCACACTTGCCGGGCAGGCAAGAAGGTGAAGATTCCCCGAGTCTGGAAGTAAAACGAAACGCTGTGACAGAAAATAAATAGGCTGCTAACTGGCGAGTGCGCCTGACGAAATGCAGATACGGCGGAAAAATAGCGTCCGGTCCGCAATTCTGGAAAACAGGCGCATTTTTATGCAAGAAATCATGCGTGATCCGAAAGTGCGTTTTGAGCGTTACGGATTCATTCGACGGTCGAAACTCCAATCGAAAGGGAAAATGTGAAGATCACAATCACTCGGCGTTGGTCTGCGGAAGTTGTTTTTGAGGCGGAAGTCGACACTGAAGATCGACGAATCGGAATGGGTTTGGCGATCAAGTTGGCGCTGAGTCAGAAAATCAACCTGAGCGGCTCCAACCTGCGCGGCTCCAACCTGCGCGGCTCCGACCTGAGCGGCTCCGACCTGCGCGGCTCCAACCTGCAACCGATCAAGGATGATATATGGGCGATGTTGTGTTATGCGCCGCGGGAAGTCCCTGCGTTAATTGAAGCGTTGAAGGGCGGACGACTTATCAGAAAACCATTGAAAGGGTTCAATCGTGAAGAAATGGGAGACGATCGCGGACATTCCGTTGTCAGCTTGGTTCCGGTTCAAAACACGACCGAACAATCTGCATCCAATTCAGCAAATCAGTCTGCAATATGCGGGCACGCCGATGCCTGGACTTGCACTCAAAGCCGGGCCGGCGGTGAATATCGACGGTCAATGGTGGCGCCCGCAAGAAATGGAATCGGTGTTCGAAGTCTCGCTTGATTGCGAGCACTGGACCGCATGTACTGGCGAGATCGGCGGCGGTGCCGACGTAGACCGTCTGGCCTCCTTCGTCGACAAGGGGCTGAATCAGGCACGACTGGCTTTTGATGAACAGCGGACCAGAATCGACGGTTTGCAAAAGCAGATCGACGAGCTTTTGAAGTCTGCGAACGAGGCGAAGACGGCAGCCGGAAAGAAAACTTGACGCCTGATTTTGAGGCGGTATGATCTGCCTCGGTGAGACGGTTGGAATCTGAGGACGCGCGGAAAGGCCGGGGGTGAAAATCTCCGGCCTTTTCGTTTGACGCCATCGGACGTTATCCTGTTCGCAAATCCTTCAACGGAGTGCGAGCGAATGGCAGAACAACGACCGGGCATCCTTGCGCGGATCCTGAATTGGGGCGTGGCTGGCTCAAATAAGCCGGCTCCGACAGCGATCGTCAAGGGGCCGACAGTCCAGAGCAGTCCGACTGGCGCGAAGTCGGTCGCCGATCTGATCGAGCCGAATCAGGAATCAAAAGCGTTCGGCGAACGTGTCGAAGAAATGAACACGGATTATCAGATCGCGTTTTCAAACTTCGTCATTGCGGCCAACGTCGCCGCAGTCCAGGTCTCGATCAGCGTTGAGAACGGCGACGGCCAGAAGTCGAACACGCTGCAACAGAAGCTTCAAAAACTGTGGGAGCGGTCTGTAACGTCGATGATGCCGTCGGTTGGTTTCGGACGGGTCGCCTTCGAGAAGGGGTATCAGTTCGACGCAGCGGGCCCGGTGACGTACATCGACAAGCTTGAACCGATGGAATATCAGGACTCAAAATTGAGGTTGACTGAGGATCACAAATTCAACGGATTCATGGTCAAGGTTTCCGACGACAAATGGATGCCGGTCGAGCGACAGAACGCATGGTGGCTGACGATCAACGCGACCGCGAAGAATCCTCACGGGATCTCGCATTACAAGGGGGCCGTCGAAAAGGCATGGGAAAACAAGTGCTACTCGATGCACAACCGCAAGACCTATGTCAGGCGTTTTGCGATCCGTGGCGGTGTGATGAGGGGTCCGGAAACTGTCGTCGATGAACGGACAGGCCAGCAGGTGAGCGGTGCTGAACGGGCACTGGCTGCGCTGGAAGCTCTCTATTCCGGTGGGACGTTTTACGCTTCAAACGAACCGCATCATGACCAGCGGTTTGCCGACAAGGGCGAATACGAATGGATGTTCGACGAAGCGAACACGACTGACCTTGACCCCACGCCAATTTTGAACGTCATTGAAAAAGACGACGTGGCAATTTTGCGGGCGTTCGGAATTCCAGAGAAGACCGTTATCGAGGGGGAAGCGGTCGGTTCGTTCGCGATGGTCTCTGAACAGATGATGACTCTGTTCGCGCTCGTGGATTCGTTCGTCAGTCAATGGGTCGAATCGTTTCAATCGTACGTTGTCGAACCGTCGCGCGAACTGAACTATGGGACCGGGCCGGGGCCGACGTTCACAATTCACGCGGTAAAGTTGTCGAATCGGCCGGATTCGTTCGTCGTTCAGTTGGTAGAGGCCTTGGCAGCCAATCCTCAGTTCTCAACCGTGCTGCTGTCGGGCGGCGTGGACTTGCGCGACATGCTTTCGAAATTGGGGATCCCGGTCAGCACTGACTTTGAAACGATCGCGAAACAAGTCGCCGCGAGGTTCCTTGCAACGCAGGGCGCGATGGCAGCCGCGCCGTCTGCAGGTGGTGCAGGCGCTGCTGGAGAGCCTGGAACAAGCCCGCCTGCGGTTCCGGCTGAGTTCGCGAACTTCTCGACGTTGCAGTTGAACCGGGCTTTCGCGGCGACGTCGAAGATTCAACAGGCGTTCATTGACGGGACTGATTCGGAAACCGTCGCACGTATCAAGCTGAAGTCGATCGGCTGGTCCCAAGATAACGTCGACAAACTGATTGCCGACGCGTCAGACGGGAAAGTCGATGAACCGCCGATCGCGATGCGGAATCTGATCCAGGGGCAAAAGATCGAGTTCCAAAACTTCCTTGCAGAACTCGTAAAAAAAAAGTCCCAACAGAGTTGATTCGGAGAGCGATTGACGCGGTTGAACTCAACTCAGGCGGCCTTTGCTTCACGAACTCGTTGAAGATCCTGGCGAATGCGATCGAGCCAGCCAGCACGCAAAAAGAACTGGCCGGCGCTCCGAACGTGCCCAATTGGGAAGTCTTCGCCGATCGAGCGGTCGAGATTGCGCACGAACTGTTTGACAAACTGGAAGCGGCGCTCGCGAAAGAAGCTCCGCTTGCCGAACTGGAAGAGATTCGCAAGCAGATCGAGCAACTTGGGAACATCGTGCGAGTTGCCGGGCTGGTCATGGGGTACATGGCTCCGTTCAAGCCGAAGCGCCGCAAGACAGGGTTGATTGCATTCGGGCCGACGGTCCCGGCAGCCGAAGTCAAAAGCGTGTTCCCCTGGATTCAGACGGCGATTGATTTTCTATCGTCGAAAGAGGTCGTGAAGGCTTCGGAGTTCGCAGGTCTATCGATCGACCAGCAACAGGCGGCCTTCACGGCGCCCGGCATGGAAGATCGAGACGAGTTGAAGAATCTTCGGGACGAAATCGCCAAGGGGCAGAATCAGGAAGCCGGCGGGGAAAGCCTGGCAGACTTCCGAAAGCGGATTGGAAACGATCTCGCTTTGACAAGGGCCCAAACGGAAACGGTGTTTCGAACGAACGTAAAACAGGGCTACGTCACCGGCTTTGACAAGGGACTGAAGTCAGATTTCGTATCGGAACTTTTCCCGGCAGTCATGTTCAGCGCAACGCGCGACAATCGCGTCAGGGACACGCATTTCGAGCTTGATGGATTCATCACATTGAGAACCGACCCGGCCTACAAAGTTCTCCTGCGAGCGCTCAAGGATTTCGGATGTCGTTGTTCCCCAATTCCAATGACATTGGACCAAGCGGAAGCGGCCGGCGGGTTGAAGACAATCTCGGATCTTCGAACCTACTATCCGGATGTCATGGCGAAATACGGACAGGGGCTTTAGAATTGTCTCGGGGCGCACTGACTGCAGCCGCCTGATGGGAAACCATTGCCGACAATCTGTTGGCCGCGCAGAATGGCCCGCTCAAGTCGCCTTTAGGCTTGGCGGGTATTTTCTTTTGATCCGAACGGCTGTTCATGCGTTAAATGAGCAGTGACCATTGGTCGCTCGGCAGGCTCACGTTACTCGTCTGGACAACGATCCTTGAGCCTGCCGTATTCTGTCACATTCTCAATTCCCTACTTCAATCATGACCGCCGAATACCTTTCCCGTGAAGACGAACTGGCATTGATTGTTCGAGCCAAGACTGGCGACAAGGCCGCCATTGAGGCACTGCTTGATAATTTTGCAGGGTGTCTCCACAAAATGGCTGGAATCTGGCATCGAAAATACGTTTTCGGGCAATGTGAATACGAGGATTGCTTTCAGGCCGCATGCATGGGAGTGATGAAGGCCATTGACAAGTTCGACGTTGCATCAGGAAATGCACTGATGACTTTGTCATATATTCTGATCCGGCAATCACTGCAGGAAATGCAGAAGACAATGGATGTCATAAGGCGTCCCCGTCATTCACGGCGACGAACGACATCGTTAAACGTTTCCGTCGAAGATGGAGCATCTGAACTACAAGACATTTGTGCCGTCGCTCCGCACGTGGATGTATCCAGTCGACTCACGAGGGAAGACGAGCACGCCAAGGCAGAATCTCTTTTGCGATATTTGACTACCCGTGAACGCGCCATAATGCTGCTGCATTACGGCGGCTCAACTTTTGAGGAGATTGCGTCGCAATTCGGAGTGACCAAACAGCGAATCCATCAAGTCATCAGCAAGTCACTGCATAAACTGAAGAAGATCGCGTATTCGCTTGGCATCACGGATGACGACGGCAGGTTAAGGCGATCTTCTACTTCGTGCCCGCACTGCCACGGAGACGACATAGAACGCATCTCAAATGATCAGCGCGAATTCCGCTGCAATGAGTGCGATAAACAGTTTCTCCCAGCTTCATGTAAGCGGCCTCGTCGCATCAGGCTCGAAGAGAGCGTTTCCTCGGAAGGGTGCCCGAAATGCGGAAGCCTGGATATTGTTAAAAGAGGATTCGACCCAAGAGGCAAACAACGTATTCGATGCAAGAAATGCTGGTCATCATCAATCCCGTCTCAACTGCTGACGTTTGGTAATCACCGCACGTACGATGATGTTGAACCATTCTTTTCGCAGAAACTCCATGACTATGAGATTTGCGAAATACTGAAAATGAATGCTCGTGACGTAGCTGCATTTCGCAGGGAGTACGAATCGTCTCATGGCGCTACGCTTTGTCCATGCGGGCGGAGAATGACTCACCGAGGCTTCTGCGAATACCGCCTCAACCGCAGTCCAAAATGCGTCAAGAAACGATTGCTTGCGATGACGATTGGGGACGGCCGCAAGTATCTTGAAGTTGTCGCCATGAAGAAAAGGAAAACCAAGAAGACGACTTCAGCGGTTGCATCCACGTTGGCATCGAAATCCACCGTCCTTTCTGGGGAGGCTCTGCGAGTCATGGCTTCCGTTATCGCTGCGTTTGCGAGGTGAGTGATGGCCAAGAAACCACAAAATCCGTGGACTCCAGAGGAAGATGATTTCATCAAAGAAAACATCGACACCCCTTGGACCATTGTCGCCGGACAACTTGGGAGAACCGTTTTTTCGGTGAGGTCGCGGTGCGCCAGAATTCGAGCAGTCAAGGCCACCGCGTCAAGGCTCATGGGGCACTCCGATGTGGAATTAAAGAGGCTGCATTCATTCGGGATGTCCAATAAAGAAATCGCCGCTAAGCTTGATGTCACTGGCGAATGCATACGAAAGGGCCTGAGGAGACTTGGACTGCAATCGAATGAACGTGACTTCTCGTCAGCCAATGGTATTCGCGCGGTGACCATGAAATCCGTCTACGGCGTTGAAAACGTCACTCAACTCAATGCTAAGAAACAGGACGAACTTGCGAAATCTCTTGGATGGCCATCAATTGGTGTGGCCTGCATTGAGATTCTGGAAATTCTCTATACGAATCCGCTCATGACGGCACTTCAACTTAATGCAATCCGAGGTACCGGAACGGCAGCGTATAGTCACTTGAAGCGACTTCAACGGCATGGGCTTGTGATCCAAAGTCCACGACTTTCCGTTGATGGATACAAGGCGACTTGTGTTTACTCGTTATCCACTTCCGCGATTGAAATGAAACAGAAGTTTTTGAGGAACAGAAATGCAACGCAATGAAGTCATCATTCAAGTCACGAACCCCAACGCAGAGCGACTGCGAAAACTCGTCCAAGAGAAACTAACCGACGACCGTATGGGAAAGATCGTCGAGCAGTTAGCGAAGAAGGCGGAAGAAGGAAACGTCAAGGCCCTGGATTACCTGCTGAACATCGGCGGATTCATGCCATCAGCACCGAAGACAATCACCGTCAACCAATACTATGCCGATGGCCGTATGGTTCAGCAGTTGACGGAAGAGGATGGAACACCAATTTAGATAGATTCCGAAACGTGAGCCTTTCGGGATTTGGTGAGGGCGTATTGGCGAGGTCAACTTGAAGTGTTTCCAGGGCGACAATCGGGACCTTCGAAGGAAGAGTCGGAACGAATCGCCGAATACCGATCGTGAAACGGGAATCCCCGTTTCGGCCGTGGACTGCGAACGGCATAGCGTGAAATCCTGAGTTCATTTATGATTCCCGCATGCCGGGGCCGTTCGCGCCCCAAAATCAGAAATCCTTTTGGGGGAGAAATGTCATGAAATGGCGACAAGTGGCGACGGCGTTTTGCATCTTGGCTCTATGCGTATCAGATGTCTTCGCAGGCAAGCCGACGATTCGAACGGATGAGTCGATCACGGCGGTCCTGGCTGGTGCGATCACAACGACGAACCCGACGTTCACGATCGACTATTACGATCTGAACAGCAGCAGCGATAAGAGTGCGGCCGGCTCATTGACAGGCGTCACCGTTAAAACGCTCTTGTCGGCAGGCGCTGCGCCTCTGACGGTGCAATCGATCTCAATCTGCAACATCGATACGGCGCCGGTGACAGTCACTGTGAAGCGCGTTGCGTCCGATACGACGGCAACAACGATGGCGATAGTGATACTCCAGGTGAACGACCTGTTGACGCTCAGTGAATCAGGGGTCAAGGTCACAGACTCTGCCGGGCAGGTCAAAAACGGCGGCGGGACGGCGGTTACTCCAACGTCGATCCCGGTCCACGAATGGCGCAAAACCGATGGCGTTACGGTCAATCCTGTCACTGCGGCCACGACTAATTTCGGGGTCGTGTACGGAACCGATGGGACTGATTTTCCGCATTTGGAAACGATCGATTCCAAGGCGGCGACAACGGCGGTTGTCTCACGAGTCGTCGTCAAGCTTCCAGCAAATTACGTCGCGGGTTCCGCGGTCACAATTCGAGCACGCTGCGGGATGAAAACGACGGTGGCCAGCAACACGGCGGCGACAACGATCGACTTCAACGCCTATTCAAATTTGGGAATTGCGAACACTGGTTCGGCTGACTTGGTCACGACAAGCGCGCAATCGATCAACAGTTTGACTGCGGCCGATTATGACTTCGTCGTCACTCCGACGAACTTAGTTGCCGGTCAGGATCTGCATTTGAAAATGACTCTGACGGTCACAGACGCTGCGACGGGAACAGCGGTGATTGGAACAGTGAATCACGTCGAGATTTTGACGACGACATATCGATAGTTCGCGCAACCTGCTGGTTCGCTTTCTGCGCGATGCGGAGGCCCTGACGGGCTAGCGCGACGGGAAGGCCGGGTTCGTTGCCCGGCCTTTTTCATTCACTCTTGCGGGAGACGAAAGTCATGTCTTGGTCAGTGCGATTGATTGGAACGCCGGAAGCGGTCGCTAAGGCGTTGGAAGAGGAAGAGGCTAAACTGTCAGGGCAAAGCCTGATCGAGTTCAGGGACGCGAAGCCATCGCTCCAGATGTTGATTATGCAGAACTTCGACAACGCGCCCGGCGCGAAACCGCAGTTGTTGAAGCTGACTGCAAGCGGAAGTGGATATACGAAACAGGTCAGCGGGCCAAGCGGAGGCACGCAGGTTGAGCAGGTCAATCGCAGTTGCAACGTGTCGTTGGAATCGTTGGGAGCGGTCCTGACATAGCGCTGGCGGGAACTGGCGAGCAGATCGAAAAGACGTCGGGAAACTGGCGTCTTTTTTCTTTTAAATAAAATGTACAAATCCGAACGGATTACTGTTGCACTGCCGAATGGTCGATGGTATCTTTGTCTTATCAATCGCGGACGTCGCGATTATCTGAAAACCCTGGACGACAGGAAGGCCGACAAATGGCAAGCAGTTTCATTCGGGTGACGTATTGGCGTGGAACTCGGCAGTGTGAAGGCCGGGCGACGACTTATCGCGGTGCGATGCGAATTGCCGCCCGCAACCAGAACGCCTATGGCCCGCAGTTCTATGCCGCCGATGGCGAAAAACTATTGGACGACGGGAACGGTCTGATGCGCGAGAGCGTTGCCGACTCCGGCAAGCTGGTGTACGAGTTCTGAGTTCACTGCGTCGAAATAGAAGGAATCTGACCAATGTCTCTCAAAGCAATCGTCGAAATCACCGGCAGCGATCCGAATGGACTCCGCATAGAGTGCGAGCAATACTGCCGCGAATTCCTCGTGGGAGAACCTGACACGGTCGAACAGATCGAACTCGATGACATCGCAGATTACCTGTTGGAACAATATCTCGACGAAATTGATCGAGAAACGACCGGGGCGGACAGACTGTCGGTTTCCGTCGTCCATGAAGATTGAACGCAGCATTACTCGTAATCCATCAGAAGGCCACAAATCATGGAAGCAATCCGATACCGTCACAGAGTCAATCACGCCTGGTCCGTCGCCGTCACAGCGGGCCGCTTCGGTGCCGACTCTCAATTCACAGTCTCAGGTGAGGGGAATCCAATCTGCGAATCAGGCTTGCTGCTGATGTCGCTCTCGATCGCGCCGGACGGTTGGGAAGAAATAGTTTGATCCGCCGGCCAAAGTCTTTCGTTAGGGAGAAATCATGTTGACATCGACCGCACGATTGAAGCATCCCGTCGCAGTTCCAAGTTTGAACCTGCTTTTTGTGAGTCCATCAAGGGCCGGGGAGTTCGGCGTTGAATTGGCCTTCAACTCGCCGAAGCTCTGGCAGGTCAGGACAGGTTTCATGCAGGGGACGATCATCAAGGAAACGGATCTTGACTTCTCAGTTGAGGCGATCGAGGACGGAATGCGGCCTTGTTCTCAATGCGGGCGACTGTTCAAATCGTCGCATGCGTTCTCGCACTGCGAGGATCATCAGATGCAGTTCAATCCGTTGCTCTCAGTTGTGGAATGATCCAATGTCGAAGCCAAAGGTTTCAGAAGAACAACGAGTGCAGGCAGCCTTCGACATCCTTCAGGACTGCGGTTGGATGCCGGTCGGCGTTGTCGCGTCAACCTCGTTCCCATCAAGCAGCGGGCGCCATCGATTTCAGAAAATGGACTGGTTCGCAACGGTCGGGCCGCGGACGGTGAACTTCTACCGGAACGGCCGGCATCTCGGACCGCTCGATATGGTGCAAGTGAAGACTGCGGACGTTGACGGAATCAGGCGATTGGCAACCGAGAAGGGCCGAAGCGATACCGTGTAAGTTCCAACGGTTGAAGTTCAGACTCAATTCTGTAAAGTGGTGAGCGACCCTGCTAGGTCCATAAGACAAAACGAAAATGCCTTTGGGCATGCGCAGGGCGCGGCGAATCTCCTAGCAGGGTCAGCCGCGCCCTGTCGTTTTTTATGGAGTCGATCATGTCTGAACTGTCGTTGACGCTTGAGCAATGTGAAGCGGAAATTGAAAAGGCACATGCTGCGATGCTGCCGCATTTCGTCACGGTCGGGATTCATTTGATGACGATTCGTGACAACGATCTCTACAAAAAGACGCACGAAACGTTCGAGGAATACGTCAAGGAGCGATGGAACTTTTCGAGGTCTCATGCCTACAACTTCATCTCCGGCGCGAAAGTCGTCGCGAATTTGTCCACCACTGAAGACAAAAAGTCACTCAGTAAATTATCAAGGCGTCAAGCTCTGGAGATAGGAAAAACGTCTGACGATCCAAAAATACAAACTGAGGTTTTCGATACGGCCCTGACCGTCGCGCCGGTTGAAGAAATGAATCCGGGCGTGATCCGAAAGGCAGCGGACATCGTTAAGAGGCCGCGGACCGTGCAAGACATGCTTGCCGAGAAGCGGGCCTTGAATCAGCCGACAGCGGAAACAGTGGCTCTGGATGAAGCGGTGGAAGCATGCGTGAAGACGCTGAACAAACTCCGTCGGCAATTGGGTGATGCTAAAATCGCTTTGGCAGAGAAGATCAAAGCGGCTGGCTCAAAGATGGCGACTATGCAAAAACGGCTTGAACAAAAGTTGAACGCAGTCAGTGAGGATTCGGTCGATCTAATCGCGGCTCTGGCAGAGTTTGAGAAGTCCTGGAAGTCGAACCGTAAACAGGTCGACGATCTTCAATAGGGGAGAATCATGCCGAGATTTCATTTTACAATTCAAAGCACGGACAAAGATCCAGTGTGCCCGGAGAAAGGTCGATTCGACGTGACGGGCCATATTTGGGGCACGAGCGCTGATGAAGTCTCAAGGAAGTTAGCCTCATGTTGTGTTGCCGACGGGAATCATAGGATTGAGATCGAAGGGGAACGGAAAGGACGGAAGCCACAAACATACGTCTTCTCATGTTTCAATCCGGCGCCGGTGCGATCCCTGTTTGATCTGAAAAAGAAACCGCGAACGAAGTCGATTTAATCGCAATCATGGGAAGGCACTAGAAAGCAGGTCGACGAATGACGCGAAGATGCCCAAGCTGCAATTCATCTCGAATCGAATCCGACGGGGAGTACGTTGAGCCAATGCTGAATTCGGAGCTTGCTCCAGGCTTCGGAACGTATGTTCAATGGTTCACATGCACGGACTGCGGCCGACAGTGGAGCGATTCGCACGCAGAAGAATCCGGAGATGATGACTGCATTAGTTTTACGGCATTCTTCGCTGGAGCAGTTGTTATCTTAGCGCTCGTGGCTATGTCTCTAATGGTGCTTGTATATTTCGCATGAAAACATCAATTTCAAATAATTCCTGAAAATTCAGGATAAGTGTCTTGCCCCATAATTCAAGTTCGCTATTATATCCCCTGTTGCGAGTTCACCAGACACGAAAAACGGGAGACAGGGAAATGACGATCAACCAGAACAAAATGATCGCGATCAAGACGGAAATGAGAAAAGCCGAACAGGCGACACTGGCCATCGGCGGCAGCGTGGAAGCCTTGCAGGCGACCGAATGGTATCGCGACCGGGTCGCTCAGATCGAAGCGATCTACGCGGAGTAATCCAAGACGATGATTCAAGGCCGGGGACGACAAACCCGGCCTTTGTTTATTTAGGGAGCATGGCCGATGTCGAAAAACAAAAAGACGCCGGGGAATTTGGTCACAAAGCAAATCCCATTTCCAGCGAGTTGGCTTGAGCGAATCGACAAGGCGCGTGCTGAAGGCGAGTCTTTTTCGGCATTCGTGCGAAGGTGCGTTGCGGCAAACATCGATACCGCAGGTCTTGAGGAAGTGCGATGGGGCGGCCCAAGAGAATCAGCAGGCCGCCCGGCGAATAAGTGACGTTTGATTGTGTTGATGGGTTTCACTTTTTTGAAAGCAGAACTATGTCGAGAAAACTTGGAAGGCGTGCTCCGAAGAAATCGCCAGCACTGCGGTTCAGCCAATTCTGGAGCGGAGCCGTGCCGGACCATCCGGACGCCGTTGACTATTTGGCGCGGTTGCAGAACTGGCAGATGCTCGGGAACAATGACTTTGGCGATTGCGTCGCCGTTGCCGCGGCGAATCTGCGGCGCCTGATCTCGTCTCAGTTGGGGCTCGAAGACTACCCAACGCAGGACGAAGTCTTCGCGCTCTATCGGACGCAGAACCCGAACTTTCAGCCGAACCCAAATCGGCCGGTCGAGGACAACGGCATGGATATTCAAACCATGCTTGAATACTGGCACGGGAACGAATGGAGCGGCACAAAAGTCGTTGCGTTCGCCGCGGTCGATCCGACGAACCTTGCTGAACTGAAGGCGGCAATTGCGATCTTCGGCGGCGTTCTCCCTGGGGTGTTGGTGACGCAGGCGAACGATCAAGAGTTCAGCAACGGCCAGCCGTGGGACTTCGTGAAGCGGTCCAGGACGCTCGGCGGGCACTGCATTCTCGGCGGCGGGTATCAGTCGACGACATCGGGGGCGATGCGCTTCATCACGTGGGCGAAGGAAACGCAGTTCACGGAAGCGTTCATCGCGCATCAGTTTGAAGAATGCTGGATTCCGATTTTCCCCGAACATCTCGGGACGAAGTCGTTTCAGCAGGGCGTTGATTTGCTGGCGCTGGCGGCGGCGTATCGGGACTTGACAGGGAAGCCATTGCCTGTCCCAACGCCGGTTCCGGTGCCTGATCCTGTACCGGTTCCTTCGGGCGCATGGGTGATCGAGTCACAGACTGATTCTCAAATCGTGCTCAACAGAATTCCGGCGCCGTCTGGAATGGGTGAGGAGTCCGTTCAGTGCGGGCTCTCGCCGAACAGCGAATCGGCAGGCGTTCGGAATTATCCAGCGTTTCCGCGTGGCCGGGCCGGAGATGACTATCGGCGCTCGTGATCCGAAAGGCGCTGACTACTTGGCTCATTATGACTCGACCGTCCCGCAAGGGCGAACACTCATGGATAAGACGGGGAGCGAGGCCAGCGCGCGGCGTGCAGGGGCTGGACACAGAAGATCGATCCTGTGAGCGACAAAATCAGCAAGACCAAAGCCGCCAGAAAGTCGAACGGTAATGAGCCAAGTAAGTCGGTGAACCGCAATAACCGTGGTTCGGCGTCCGGGTGGGAAACTGCCCGGACATGACTTTTCTTTTCGGAGTGATGATGTCAACTAAATATCGCGGAACAGGAAGTAACGAAGATGTTCTTATCGACGGCAACCCGGTCACGATCATCAATTTAACCGTGCCGTGGGTGCAGTGCTGTTTGTGCGGGATCGACTGTCCATCAACGCACGGTGTTCCGGTTTCCGGCCTTTTTCATTTCCAAGCGGCGAAATAGAATCCCTGTTGAAACAATTCGTCCCCCTGGAGATTCAGATCATGGAAAAAGCAATTGCTGACGTTCTGTTCGGTTTCTTCTTCGGCCTCGGTTTCGCGCTGGCCGGCGCGGTGATTTCGTTTATCGGAGCGATCATCAGCCGCGGGTATCCGCCGAGAACATGACGGCGCGTCCGGCGTTGTGTTTTCCAATACGCCAAAAGAGGTTAAGCTATTCGCGAAGGCACACAACCTTTGCGGGGCGCGACGATGGTCGGAATTCAATGTCCAAAATGCGGGGGCCGGGCGAGAGACGTGCGAGACACGGATCCGCTTGAATCGTCCATTCGTCGCTATCGAATCTGCACCTGCGGGCGCTCGGTCTCGACAACTGAAGTCCCGACATCCTATCTCAAGAATCTGATCCGCCTGGCAAATGGAATCGGCAACGGTTCTGGCGTGAGCGTTGGAAGCGGCCAGCGCTGAACGTTCCAAGGCGTAGGATTGGTTCTTTCAGAAAACGCATCTGTGCGCGTTCTGCGCTTGCTGGCCTTCGTTTGGCGCGTATCCTCTCCCGCAATGGCTCAGGGAGTGGATCGGATGCCAACTGCGGAACGACGACGACTGAAGCGGCAAAACAAGCGCGACGAAAAGCGTGCGATCAAGCTGCATTCAACGGTCGCCGTCGGGCATCGCATGCCGACTCCGGAACCGCCCGACTTCGGTCCGCCAAAATGGACGCCTGAAGAACAGGCCGCGAATCCGGATAAGCCGATGACGCGGGTCATCAAGGACGTCTTGCGAGAGGGGCGGTGGAAAGAGGGATTCGACGAACTCGGGCGGCCGATATTTGGCGATTACACGCCGGAAGAACTCGGCATCATTTTGAATAACGCCATCGCCATGATGAATGACGGTGAGGCGATTAACTATGGAAAGTCGCACGGCGACGATCAACTCATCATCCCGACGGACGAATTGATTTCTCCAGTCGATGACATTCGTCTGGCCAATGGTGTGATTTGGACTTCAACCTATGTCACTCCGGCGCAGGCTGCATATCTGCTGAATCCGGCGATGAAAGTTTCTGCCGGTCTCCACCGGGATTATTTGGCCGGGAGCGGAAAAGTTTACAAGGGCCGCACGATGCTGCATGTTGCAGTAACGGATCGGCCATCGGTCGGGCGACAGGGCCCGTTCATGTTGTTGTCGAATTATGTCGCGCTCGGGACGTGGGAATCGACGAAGAAACCAGTTGAAGTTCCCAAGCCCGAAGTGAAACCGGATGCCGCAAGTTCAAAAGTCGCTCCGGTTGCGAAGCCAGCAAAGGTCATCGCGAGGCCAGTCCGGAAGTTCGCGAAACGGAAGTTCATTCGTCCGAAGTTTAAGTTCAAAAGTCGGATGCGACCTATCGCATTGGCAAACAATCTCCAGGGGGGACTTTCGATGGATCCGACCATTCTCGAAGCGATCAATTTTTTCCTGCAGCAACTCGGCATTGAACCGATCCCCGATGGGATGCCACCGGAACAGGTAGGCCCGCTTCTCAAAGGTATTGCGATGGCATTGGGCGCATCGTCTGCGGAAGAAACCGCTGAAGGTGAAGCGAACGGCGCCGGAACTGGAACCGCCGCCGACTTGGGGCTTCCCGGCGCTGGCGGCGCGGCTCCAGCACCGATGGCGATGGCGAATCTGCTGAAGCAGGTTGACAAGCGCATTGCCGACGGAATCACAGCGGGGCTGAAACCGATGCAGGATGGAATCAACGCTTTGACTGCAGCTGTCAGCGGCAAACAAGCCATCGAGGTCAACGACAAAAAGGCCAAGTACATTGCTTTCCGCAATGCGCTCGGCAAGGCTGGCGTGACCGAAGCGGTCCTGGCGACAAAGGATAAGTTCGCAGAAAAAACCGACTGGGACACGGACATCCTGGAAGGGTTGCATCCGACGATCAAGCTGTCGAACTTTGTCAGCGCGGCCGGCGCGACGGAAACGAAGCCCGAAGACAAGCCGGCGAACGCTCCATTGTCCGACGAAGAAGTTCAGGCGCGAATCATCGCCCGGGGCGGCAATCCAGCGAATATGCCCGGGTACAAGGCCAAGGTTTGAGGATGTCAGGCCGTGCGGTTTAGTCGCGGCCTTTGAATCGCGAAAACGCAGGCTAATTACCGGCGTGATTCCCGCATCATCGTGGCAAGGGCCGCGACTTAATCCGCACGAGAGTTTTCCTTGAGGAGGTCGATAGATCATGGCGCAAAAGCCTGGACAACGAATCATCGACGCGGGAACGACTCCCCGTCAAATTCTGATGTCAACGCACGATTGCGTTGAACTGCCCGGCCCGATTTGGATCGACGGTACGAACTCGGCGGACGGCTCGAATACCGGGCGGGTCGATGAGATTCGCGCCGGCTGGCTGATGGCACAGATCACAGTCGGCCAAAAGTGGGTTCCGTGCAAGCGGACGATTGCTCACGGCGCCGGGTCGAGTGCAACAGCGCTGATCGTCGACAATGCGGCGGCGTTCGTCGTCGGCGAGACGTTGCAGATCGGCTCAACGACAGGAATCATTTCCGCGATCAACTTCGCGACGAACACGATCACGTTGACCGCAGCGAAGTCATGGTCCGACAACGACGTGGTCTACACAATCACGTTCAAGGACGGCTCGACGTCGGCGGCCGGTTGCGAAATCGCTCGTGCGGTGCTGCTGGAAAGCGTGCGCTTGCTCAGTGATATCCCCTACGAAACGACGCAGCAGGACAAGGAAGGCGTGCTGGTTTCGAGGGCCTACATCGACTCGACGATGGTCCTTGGCGACAAGTCGGCGATTCTCGCGGCGACGAATTATTTGGCTCATATCATGTGGTCGGACCAGCAACAGGCGGTTTGACGTGGCTCAATAAGTCGGGACCTCATTACTCCCGGCTGGTTCTCTCAACGTGTCGGCCTTCGGGGGGCCGCAACAAATTTCGGAACTTGTTGCTTCCTTCAGGGGGTTCAGATCATGGGCGAGAGTTTTCAAACGATGCTTGACTTCCGAGAGTTGAGCGAAACATACCGTTCGGCTCCGACTCTCCAGGGGACGCCGTTCACCGATAACTTTTTCTCGAATCCGCAGCCGACGACGGCGGATGAGATCGAGGTCTATCGGATTCAGGTCATCAACAAGCCGGCTCCTGGAAACACGCGGGGTTCGAATCCGCGGCAGTTTCAAAGTCCGTCAATGGACAAGATCCTTTACGCGCTCTTTTATTCGTTCAACGAATTGGAGATCCGTGAAAAGTGTCTGAAGTTCCTGATGGCCACGGATCCCGACATCCAGAGAATCGGGCGTGAGATCCTGGACGAACAACTTGCTTCGGCCGGGACGCAGCAGAAGCTTTTCCGTGAGGTCGTGCTGCAGCAAATCTTCACCAGCGGTCGCGTCAACTTGGCGGCCAACGGTGAAATCCTTGTTCCGTCGATTGATGCGGCGACCGGTGTCATTACCGACAATGCAGAAACGCAGCAGTCGATCGACTTCGGGATCCCCGATACTCGACGCGGCGATTGTGACGACAAGTTCGGCACGGCCGGCGGCGGGTTCTGGGACGCTGCCGATACGTTGATTTTCCAGCAACTGGCCAATGCCAGAGATGCTGCGCTGAAGGCAGGGTCAATGCCGTTCACGACAGTTTGGCTGAACAAACTGCGTGCTCCGGCGCTCATCAACAACACGCAGTTCAAGCTCTATGCAGCGAACAACAACGTCCGCAATGAAGCGGTCCTGCAAGGTGGCGGGGTCGATAACCTGTGGGGCTTCAACTTCAAATTCCTGGAAGGCTATTGGACGGACAAGAACGGCGTTCAGCGGCCGATCATTCCGTTGCGCGGTGCGATCCTTTCACCGGACGGCGACAACTGGTATCGCAAGAAAGAGGGAACCGAGATGATCCCGACGCAGGTTGGAATCATGTCGGACTTCGAAGCCGGCTTGCGAGCACGGAAGGCTGTCGTCGGGATGTTCGCATTCGCTCAAGCGAGGGCAACGCCGCTTCTGAAACTGTCGCAGTACTACGGTGACAACTTTGGCGTCGGCTTCCCTGATCCAAAGGTTCTCTGGTTCCCGACTGTCTTCAGCGCCTGATCGCACGAAACAACCTTTCGAGAAGAACCCGGCGATTCGGCTTTGCGCCGGTCGCCGGGTTCATAATTTTGCGTGGTGAATCATGTCGAACGAATTCTGCAGTGCTGAAGACGTTCGCAGGCGTCTCACGGCGGCCGGATACAAGTTCTGTGCTGACCTGGACTCAAGCGGCGCGGTCAGCACGGCGGAAACTGCGGACACGATCACTCCGGCAATCCAGTACGCGGGGAACCTTTGCGATGCGTGCGTGCTACGCGCTGGTTGCTCGATTGCACAAGCGAGAGGTTCCGGAAATCAATGGCTTCGTGATCGAGCGATTGACGTTGCGGCTTACAGAGTCTCGACGACAGGGGGCCGCGGTCAGATCGCATCGCTGAAGGACGACTACGATGCGGCAGTAAAAATGCTCGCACAGACGACGAAGATCCCCGGATTGCAGTTCAATTATCCGCTTCATCAATCGAGATCGGCACGGGGTCCAATTGCGCTGAACCCACGGTAAAACACAATGGTTGAAAAGATCGTTTCGAGTACGCTGGACGCCTGTTGGCGGGCTGTGGAAGTCTGGCCGGCTCTCAAGAATTCATTCGAACGAAAGTTCAAAAGTAACGACGATCTTTCGCAACTGGCAATTGCCGGTATCGGTCCCGGGGACATCGGCGTGAAGTCCGCAGCAGTGATTCAGCAGCAGCCTTTCAACGTCGTTCCGTCGAAGACTCAATCGTTGTCATGGCCGATCGCGATGAAGGTAGAGATTTACAAGAGGGCGGATCAGTACCGCCAAACTATGGATCAGTTGGAAGAGATCATTCGCGCATGGTTTGGCGCGAGGGAAGGAACGAGCACGGCGACGGTGATGGAATTGGCGACATGCGGACCGCCGAAGCAGATCCTTTCGTTCGCAGTTGTCTTCGCCAACATCCCGCAGGGGACAGGCGAGGGGACAACTCTTTTGCAGGTGTGTTACGGTTCGGCGATTGCCGTTTTTCAGGGCGAATTCAAAGTCTGATGGAGTCAAATCATGTCCGTTGAATGTCCTATTTTCGGCGATAAGTCCTACCTGACGCTTGCGAACGAAGCTGTCTTCGGCGTTCAGGACGGCAGTCCGGCCTATCGATACCTTCCGGTCCTGACATACGGTCTGGAGCTTCTGAGCGACCAACGGCAGCCGATGCCTTATACCGGCATGGCCGAAGAATTCGACAATATCATCGGTCAACAGCACGTTGCCGGAGCGATCTCAACGGCGCTATACGGTTGGCGGAACGGCGCCGATTCGACGAGTCTGGCCGAATACATCATGGCATGGGCGTTCACGGATCTCGAAACGCTGTGCAACCTGCCGTCGAAAACGGCTCAATGGGCGGAAGGGCCCGATGTCGCGAATAAGACGCATCTTGGGGTCACGATCAACGGCGCGACCTTGGCCGGGTCGGATGACAACGGATCGGCAATCACGCTGAACCTGGATACGCTTGGTTCGGATGAAGATCCATTGACGACCGCTCAAACGATTCCGTCGGATCTCGAACGGCTCAACGAATTCCTGTTCAGGGACTCGACGTTTTCGATCGGTGCCGACTCCGGTTCGTTGACGGCGATTGAACTCAAGGGGTTCACTTGGCAGCAGCAGCGTAACTTGACGCCGGTCTACAACGGCAGTCTGACGCCGCGGCGGTTCCGGCCTGGCAAGCCGAATGCGACGTTTGAATTCAATATCGAAAAGGCGGATGGAACTTGGGATGCGATCCGGCGCAGTGCGGTCTCGAACAACTATTACGGCCGGCTGATCCTGAAGGGGCTTCATAACGGGACCGGCGCGACGGGCGACTATGCGAAAGTGCAGATCGACTTTCCGAAGCTGTCGTTCAACGTTGCAAAGGATACTTGGGCTCGGTCTGGCCCGGCGCTCCAGGGGATCACGTTCCGGATTCAGAAGCCGACGACAACTGCGGCAAGTTTCGGTTTGACATGGTCTGAAGTCTGATTTGTCGAACAATTTCAGCATACTTTTCAAGGATTCTTCCAATGCCGACTCTGACGACTTCGTTCAAAATCGCGGTTGGTTCCAACATCGAAGAGGCGCGGACGGCGACGACAAACGAGCATGCGATCGAAACTGACATCGCGCTTGCCGGTGGAGACGCCGATATTGAGATTACCGAATCCTTTTCGCAGGCCGATCAGTCGACGGGCGAACTTTGGCTGATTTCGTCGGGTCAGGCGATTACGGTCAAAACGAATTCGTCGGGCGGAACCGATACGTTCGAAGTTCCTGCCGGCGGTGCAATCAAGGTTGCAGGATTGACGGATGACATCACTTCGCTGTTCGCCACGAACGGCAGCGAAACCGTTGATACGATTCTGAAACTGCGGGGCGTGCGCGACGCAACGCCTTGATGGAGTCTGACGCAGCGGACTTGTGAGAAGCCGACAGATTCCTTCGTGGCTGTCGGCTTCTTTCATTGAAAGAGATCGGCATGGGCGCCTCATTTCAAATCTCGACGCCGTTTGCGGCTCTGCAGCAGAAGCTGGAAACCGCGAAGCAGCAAATCCAGGATGACAAACAACAGTTGCTCCAGGCAATCGGGGTGACGATCCTGTCGCTGAATCAACTGGACTACCGAACGCTGTCGCGCGGCGGGACGGCATCTGACGGGCGGCGATGGGCGGCGCTGGATCCGAAGACGGTGAAGCGCAAGGCGTCCCGTGGCCGCGGCGAGGGCAGCAAGGCACGAACGGGAAGCGGAAAGGTTCTTCCGGTCGGGAACGTCTCAGCGATCGGAATCGATACCGGCTTGCAGTTTGCCAGCGGTTCGCCTGGATTCGATTCACCGGGCGGCGGGAATGTGTTCGAAGTCAGTCAGACGAACGTCAAAGTGGGGTACGGTCGCTCGTATTCGAAGTACTTCGACATGAAACGAAAGTTGATCCCCGATACACTGCCTGCGTCATGGCGGCAACTGTTGGAGTCAATTGTTGACCGCTGGTTACAAAACATCGTCGCGGGAACGATTTTGAAGGAATGAGCATGTTCACACTTGCGGGACCGGTTGTTGAAACGAATCGGGAGTTGGAATTCAAGATTGGAGAACAGGGTTTTACGTTGATTTTGCGACCTGTCACAGATGACGAGCGGACAAGGGATTCCGCTTTGGTGCAGCGGTTTTTCAACGAGGACAATCCGAAGCTGGCCGGGGACTGGTTCATTGCGAGGAACGAACTTCGCGCGTCATGCGTGATCGATTGGAAGGGAGTCCAAGATCCAGACGGAAAGCCGGTCAAGTTCACGCAGGCAGCTTTCAAACTGTTGCTCGGTGTCGACGGGGTCCGGGATGAAGTTATCGGGCCGATCAACAGGCACTTTGAAAAGCGGATTGATGCGGTGAAGTTGGGGGAGTCTCCGGCGCCGCCTACCGACTCTACGCCGGGCGGCTCGGTTCCGAAGAACTCCCCGAAATTGTCCGATGGTTCGCCCGACGTGTTGCAACCGGGGAACTTGCAGAGTTAATCAAATGGCCTCATCCGGAAGTCGTTCATTGGGACGCTGATCGGATCGATGAACTGTTGGCTTGCATGGATGGCTATAACGCGGCGCGTCTCGAAAGAATAAAGGCGGCGACGAATGGCTAACACGATCACAATCGATCTCGACGACTCCGGAGCAATCGGCGCTTTGGACGACATGATTAGCGATCTCCGCAACGCACAAACGGAGACGGAAGCGCTCGCCGAACGTGGTCAGGAAGTCGTCGAATCTCAGACGAAACAGATCGTCAACATTCAGAAGCAAGCGACCGAATTAAAAACATTCGCGAGCGAGGCGAACGCACAAACCAGCAAATCGGCAGAACACTTCGCCGTTGCTTCGGAGAACGCTGCAAAGGCTGGTTCGAAAGTTAATGACTTCGTCAACTCTGCTCATGAGGCGTCGGCGAGCCTCAATAGTCTCTCTCTCGGAATCGACGATTCATCCGGAAAAATCGGCCGCTTCAAGGGCGCTCTTGCCGGGACGGCTGCCGGGCTTCTGGCTCCGCTTTCCGGCTTGTGGGATTTGAAAAAGGAACTGCTGGCGCTGCCAATCATTGCCGGGATTACTGTCGGAAGTCTGGTCAAGGTTAAGGACAAGTCCGTCGACGTGGCTGAGACATCTCGGGATGCCGCAGAGAAAGTCGATAGTTGGTCTCTGGCTTTCTCCAGATTGAGTTTGAAAACGGCGACCGTCGCAGGCGGCGTGACGGCATTCATTGCGGTCGGAGCAAAGCTTGCTACGCAGGCCAAGGAAATCCGTGACGAAAACGAAAAGGCATCAGGCGGGTTCGATCAACTGAAAGGAGCCGCGGCTGGCGCCTCATACGCTCTACTGAGACCGTTTCAGGAAGCCGGTCCGGCAGCGAGGGACTTTGCCGGATACCTGAAAGGCGAGGCAATCGGCGCTATGGACCGTTTCCGCATTGCCGCTCTTGAGAAACTCGGAATCACGGAAACAGTTCTGAAAAATTCAGCCAAGGGATTGAAGGACTGGGGAGCATTTCTTGAGAGTTGGATCGACGAAGCTCGGGGCAATTTCGTCCGTTTTGAAAATTCTGCGGTGAAGGCTCTTGGATTCAAGGGCGACGATAATGCTGACCGGTACGTTGAAGAAGCGAAGGCACTTCGCGATTTGGCGGCCTGGCATGAAAAAATGAACAAGCAACGAGAAAAAGAACGTGCTGGATTCGCCGCTCTTGGCGAGGCCAATCGTGCCAACGATCAAGCGATGGCGAACTCTGCCAGAGCGAAGGAAATCGCTGAACTGAAAACGATCGGCCAAATTGAACGCGAAATCTACAAAGTCCGTGAATTGGCCGGGGTCCGGGCTCAGTCTGGAAAGATTTCTCCCGAAGAAGACGACGCTCACAAGAAACGGCTTCGGATGATCGAGGATCAGCAATCCACGGACCTGAAAAGCGCGAAGACGAAACAACAGCGGGCGAAGATTGAATCTGAGGCGGCCAAGGAAATCGCAAAAGAAGAGTCGGACTATATCTCCAAAATCGGGGAATTGAGAAATCGCGACTTGGCGGCGCTCGAACAACGCCGAACCCAAATTACCGAAGAAGAATCCAATAAGAGACTCGCCAAAGAAAAGGAAACGGCGGAATCCCTGAAGCGAGTTTTTCAAAGTCTGAACGACGAACGCAATGCTCAAGGCCATGCGACCGCGATCGACGAAGCGCGAGACAGCGGCGCATCGGAGCGCCGGCTTCACGAAATGCGATTGCAGTGGATTGATGAGGAAGCAGAAGCCCGGTCAGAAACCGCGAAGTCGGCCGACGAATTGGTAATCATCGAAGCCGAAGCGGAAAAGAAAAGAATCTCTGAGACAGAACAGTTTCGGCGCGATGAGATCAAGCGGACTGCGGAAGCCAAGATACGGTTCCAGCAGACGATCAAAGCTTTCGAGGACGCATCAAACGAAGTCCAGCAGGCTCGAATTGAATTCGCCGATCAGATGGAATTGCAGTCGCTTCAATTGAAGCTTGATAGTCAAAGGAACTTCGCGGCGAAGACGAAGGAAGAAATCGAAGGCGAACGGCAGTTGCGTTTGGAAGCTCAGAGGGCCATCCATGACAAACGCATTGAACTGATCGACCGCGAAGAAGAGCGCGCTATCAAGAGCGCCAAGACTCAGGAAGAGACTCTCAAGGCCGCAGCGGAAGCCGAGAAGCGGCGTCTTCGTGAAAACGCCGACTTTGATAAGGCGATGGCGCAGGAAGCTCACGATCACAAGATCAAGCTTGCTGAAGACGAGCAACGCAAAAAAGACGAACTTCAGCGGGCCAAGGTCGATGCGCTGAAGCCGGTCGCCGAACAGATCATCGGAACGCAAACGGGTCAACAACGGGTTCAGGAGCTTCAACGACTGCGAGGTCAGCAAGCCCGGGATAAGGCTGTTGCAGACGCAGGATTTCAGAAGTTTGAAGATGTCCCTTCTGAAGTCAAACGCGCTGCGGTAAAGGCAGAACAGGAAGCACGGCGCCAAGCCTTCCGAGACGCGATGCAGGGGAATGTCGGTTCGGACGAACAAGCGCAGGTCGCGCAGAATTTGGCAGGCAAGACGATCGGCCAAATGGCCAAGCAGGGCAAGGTTTCTGCCGAGTTGCTTGGGACGCAGCAGCAGGCAGTGCAGGTCATGGCGCAGCAGCAGGCCAATACGGATGCACTGTCGAACCAAGTCAAACAGGTCAGCAACGCTCTGGAAGCTCTCAAAAACGCATCTGATCCAGGAAGATGGAGAGCAGGATTCGGCGGTCAGAAAGGCTAAGTCGAATGGTCGATTTCCGCATGCAGATTCAGGATGAAATCTTCGGCAGTTTTTCCGATGTCGACATGAGCGCACTCTGCCTGCAATTGCAAAACCTCTCAATCGGATATCCGCATCCGCACGTTCTGAACTTCAAAGTGACTGCGCCAAGTCATACGGCTCCGCTTGCCCGTAACGCCTTCATCAGATTTTGGGATGCGGACGGTGAATTGGCCGATAATCCGCAGGACGAAACGAACTGCTTATTCGAGGGCTGGCTTGAAGACGTCAAGCCCGGTGAAGACGCGAACACGGTCAATTACACGGCCTATGATCCGTCACATTTGGCGGCGAAAAAAGCAACGATCATGTCGGCCGCCTGGCTCGAGGGGGATAACACGGTCGATCCAAAGGTTCCGCCGGTGAAGGGTCTCGGAGTCGTCCAGCGGTTGGTCCTGAACTGTGCCAACGACGCCGACGACGATTATGCGTTCGCACGGAACGGCCTGGGGACAGTGGCCAACCTGATTGCCGGGATTCTGGAAGATCAGTATCAACCGCTCTACTGGATCAACGCAGCGCCGGGCGACGGTTCGAACTTCGGCGGCGGGTTGGCCTACGTCTGGTCCGGAGAGCTCGAGGCGTTGACGACGATTCCGCAGGAAAAGCTCGTTCACGAGTCGACGACAGTCCGCGCGGCAATCACTCAAATCCTGACACGGTTCCATCCGGAATGGCGCATGTTCTGGCAACCGGGGGCCCGCCAATTCCGTTTCGTCAATCTGACTGTCGCGCCGCAGTTGACGCTGAAGTTCAACGATCCGACTTCGGCTTACAAAATCCTGTCGGTAGCGATCGAGCCGACGACGGAAGGACGTTACGGCGCTGTCGAGTACCGCGGGCCGGAGACTCTGACAACGGAGTTATTCTTTTGGGAGCACAACGGGGATGACAATACGCTGGCGCCATTGGGGGCGGGAACGGTCCTGGAAACGTACTCGGATTCAAGCGGCTCGCACAGCGCCGTTGCCTACACGATGTTTCAGATCATCGATCCAACGAAACGGCGCGGTGGAAAGCTTCTACCATTGCCCTACGAACTGGCGATGAACAACAACATCGTCAGCTATCGCGCGCCGGTACTGCAGTTGAGTTTCGACAACGGCGTGACCTGGACGTCGACGAACACATGGTTCGACCATTACAACGGGATTGCCTATTGGTATCAGCCGGTATTTTTCTTCTCAGATCATTCGCCTGCAGGTTCGACACAGCACTACTTTCCGCCGAACGCAGTCCGCCTGGTCTGGGCCTATTACGTCGAACCGCTCAAGGTACGAAGCCCGGGACCGGAATCGGCTTTCGGCGGTGCTGAGGGAAGCTTCATCGGGACGTACAAAACTGTCGGCAACGTCGAAGCGGAGTTTTCACAATATGACGATGCGCTGGCGGTCGGGTACGAGTACGGAACGCCGGTGACGACGTTGTACCGTCGCGCGCAGTTTCAGAATCTTGTCGACAGCCTGCTTTACGAGCGCAAGGACATTGCATGGGTCGGCACGGTGACGCTGAACGGTCTCAATTACGAGTTCGCTCAACTCGGACTGAGGATCAATTTCACGTCGCAGGACTCAAACGGGAACCCGGTCACGACAGGTTGGGAAGCCATCAACGCATGGTTGACCGACGTCGATTTCGATTTGGAGCGCGGGATTACAACGATCACTTTCAACTCGGATCAACTCGCCAATTTGGGTTGGGACGTCTCGCTTCTGAAAGAGCGGTTGAAGATCAAGGCGCTTCAGCAGATTCAATATTCGTCGTATCAGACTGTCATTCAGACGATGTCCGACGGGATGCCGTGGATTTCTGCAATTATCGAAACGAATCATTTTCAATACGTCGATCCGACAACCGGTAAAATCGTGGACTCGACAGGATGACTCCAAGATTCCCGCCGCGCGACACTCCCGAGTATTGGCAGGCCATCGAGGAACGGCTGATACTTGAGAACGAAGACAACAACCGGCAGTGGATTTTGTTGCGTGAGATCGGCGCGAAGTTGACGGGACTCGGGCCGATTCAGGTCATTGCAACGGCCGGCTTCGCGGTGACGAACTTCGGGTCAGGTTCTGGAGGTGGCTCTGGAGTTGGAAGCGGTGATGGCTCTGGAAGCGGGACCGGCTCATGAATCCAAGATTCCCGCCGAGAAACACGCCGGAATACTACCGGTACATTGAAGAACTCTGGCTGAAAATCAGGGTCGACAACGATCGGCAATGGGCGAAGATTCGCGAAGTCGAGAGCCTGCTCACTGGTCTTGATCCGATTCTTTCAATCGTCAACCTCGGTTTCGGTCAAGATCTCGGCAGCGGTTCAGGCAGGGGGAGCGGGTCCGGTTCAGGGTCTGGAAGCGGCACAGGTTCGGGGAGCGGTTCAGGCAGCGGAAGTTTCTCGGGTTCATTCTGCTGCTTCACGTTTTCGATCGATGCCGGGGTAGCATGTCCGTTCCTGAGTGGGACGATCACGATCCGAACGAACAGCGGCACTCCGCCCGGATGGGTTCTCGCGCCGGCGACGGCATTTCCTCCAGATCCTACGCGATGGTGGCTCTATGCATCCGATCCATTTCACTTCGTCCGGTATGAACTATTTGACGCCAACATTTGCGATGGCAGCGCGAAGACTTTTAATCTGCAATTCACTTTTGGTTGTCCGGATGCGCCGCTGACTCTTGAACTGACTCCGGCGGCATGTCCATGATTGCTGAAAACTCATGACAAGTCACAAATGGCCACCGATGGGAAGTCCTGAATGGAAGCAGATGCTCGAAGAGCGCTGCGTTCAGGAGCGAGTCGACAACGATCGGCAGTGGCGTTACATGCGTCAGGCCAACAACCTCGTTTCCGGCCTGAATCCGATCATTAACATCGCTTCGTTTCCGCTCAGCATCGGCAGCGGGGAAGGCTCTGGAAGTGGAAGCGGTTCGGGAAGCGGTTCAGGCTCTGGAAGCGGAACCGGCAGCGGTTCGCGTGTCACGGAATACGGTGCATGCTGTTACTTCGACGGAACCCAATGGCTGTGCATCGACGGAGTCTCTGAAGCAGTTTGCAATGCGCTGCACTTCGCGGATTTCGAGCATACTGAACCATACTGTTGGAACCATACGCTTGACGGTGACGTGACCTGCGCAACCTATTACGCCGGGACAGGTCCGACCTGCATGCACTGTCAAGGCAGCGGCTCTGGCTCCGGTTCAGGGTCTGGAAGCGGCTCCAGCGGCGGTTCCGGGGCTGGTTCAGGAAGCGGAACAGGCTCCGGCGGCGGTTCAGGTAGCGGCAGCGGAACGTGCGGCGGCGACTGTTTCTACTTCGCGCAAGTTGCTGGTTCCGGCGGCCTGACTTGGCAACTCGGTTCGAACAGTTGCCTTGGAGATTGTCCACCATGCTTGACCGGCGCGGAGATGAACGCGAAATATGGACCGCCCCCCGGGCCGACGGCAACAACAACAACGCCATGCGGCGACACTCCGTAGAAAGAATCCATGAAGACTTTGCATCTGTCGCATCCCGGTCGTTATTGCGCCGGACTCGGGGACTGCATCACATGGGCTTGGCTGGCGAATGGTCCAGTTCCTTTGCAGTTTTGGGCTGAAGGGAAAAACCGTGAAATGCTGGACTTGCTCGGTTGCCGAATGACAGACAGTCCGCAGGACGCGCTCGATCCTCACGACGCCTACAATCGCGAACTGCACGAGCGATGCCAGCGCCCGCGCGCCGAGATTTGGGCGGAATACCTCGGGATTCCCTGCGAACCAAAACGCCCGACGCTACGTCTGCCGGACCATGAGTTCATGCGGCGCCGGGTTGCGTTGTGTCCTCACACTCATTTTCACGTCAGGGAATATCCGCCGGCGTATTGGATGGATTTGAACTGGTCGCTGAGGGCAAGGAACGTCGATGTTGTGTGGATCATGGAACACGACGACAAGCAGTACGTGAACCGGGGGCCGTCAATGGCCTATTTCGGATTTCCGTTGCGAGACGTGGCGGCAATGCTCGGTTCGTGTGCCGTTGTCGTCGCAAACGATTCGATGCCGGCTCATCTGGCGGGAACGCTGGGAAGGCCGACGATTGCTCTGATGGGGCCGACGCATTGGAATGTCTTCGCACACATTTCAAACGTGCATCCGATGCATAGCGAGATTTCAAAATGCGCCGGCTGCCACTTTGGAAAGCCGTTTCGCGCAGCCTGCGATATGATGTGTCAGGCGATGATGACGCTTTTGCCGCAAGACGTCGTAACAACTGTCAGTTTTATTTTGGAAACGCTCGATGATCCACGAAGAATTTCTCCAGGCGTATCTACCAACGAAACGGCAGGCGCTGGCAATCAACGTCGGCGCGCATGACGGCCTTTGGGTCGACAAGTTCAAGGATCTTTTCTCGTCGGTCATCGCCGTGGAGGCGAATCCGAAATACGCGGAACGCCTGCGAAAGACGTTTCTGGAACCGCCGATCGGCAATGTCCAGGTCGTGAATGCGGCCGGCTGGATCTGCAGCGGGCAGGTCATGCGGTTCAACGTTCGCGATGGAGTCCCCATGCAGTCGGCGCTGGCCTGTCGGGATCTACTGCGGGAAGATGCCGTTTCACAGACGATCGACGTTCCGACAATCTGCATTGACGACATTCAAAAAGACGCCTGCGATCTGCTTTGGGTCGACGTCGAAGGGGCCGAAGTCCAGGTCATGATGGGGGCCACGCGAACGATCGAGGCGTACCATCCGCAGATTGTTGTCGAGTGTCACGAGGTCGAACATCGGGCTTGGATGATGACATGGCTGATGCGCGCGGGCTACAATATTGCGGTGATTCACAATCCGACGATCGGCCAACAGGATTCCTTGTGGGACCGGAACACGCATCTGATCGGAACGTACTGGCAGTACCGCGGGACATGGTGAAATGAAACGCTGCTTGGTTCTTCTGGTTGTGCTGTCTGGTTGTTCTCTGGCTTCGCCTCACGAGTACGCGGCGAGAGATTGGATTGAGAGACAGTATCAGGGCGACCAGATTTCGTTCCTCTCGTTCTCAGGCCCCGTCAAGCTCGGGCCGGACGTCAAGAGCGAAGCCGATTCGATGCTACTGGAAGAGCATCCCAACGAACGGGACAGGGCGGCGCGAATCGCCTACGTTTCTGTTTCCGTGGCAAACCAGTCGCATCTGATGCGGGTTAAATATCGGGTCCAGATCGAAGGCGGCGCGGCCGAACTGCATGATGAGATCATGTTTTTCGATGAGTCCGTTCCGGTCAGCGTTCAGGATGCGACATCGGAAGCTTTCAAAATCTGGTTGAAGGATGAACAGATCGACGTTCATTGAAAGGGCCGTTCAATGCTTGTCTTCGCGCCTGGTTGTTGGGACATGCTGCATTGGGGTCACGTTCAATTGCTGGAGAGGGCCGCGCGGCAGGGTTCTAAGCTGATTGTCGGGTTGAATTCGGATGCGTCCGTAGCGAGGCTCAAGGGCCCAACAAGGCCGGTCATCAAATATGACCAGCGATACGGGATGCTGAAGGCTTTGCGATGCGTTGACGACGTGATTCCGATCGTCGAAGACACGCCTTGTTCGTTGATAAAAATGCTTCGACCGGCCATTCTTATCAAAGGGCCCGGTTATCTGGCAGAAGAAATGCCGGAATACGAAATCATGAAAGCGTTCGGCGGGCGAATCATCGTCATGGATGGGCCGGACATTTCGACAACAAAGCTTGTTCAACGTCTCCAGGGGGCGGCTTAAATATCCCCAACAAATTGACGTTTCGCCGTAACGTGGTATCTTGTTCGGAACTCTGGACAAGGACCGCTTTATGCAAAACGCGACTGAATCGGACATTGCCAAGATTCTTAATTCCGACAAGGAATTCTTCGGTCCGGCTGGTGACGCGACGTTGCAATCGGACGGACTTCTGCCAACAACAGTTCTTGAAAATCTGCTAACCGGGTCATATTCGATGATCCCGAATCCAGTCGCAGGTCCGCAGGTGCTTGCTCCAATCGACGAAGCGGCGCTTCTTTCGATCGCTCCGACAGCAGTTGCCAAAATGTCGGACGCGATGCTGATCGAAGTCGGCAATCGAATCAGGGCGAACGATCGGACCGGTCTAATTGCATGGGGCAACGTGTCCGTGATCCGCGGTACAATGCTTAAAAGCGAGGCCGAAGCGGTCGGAAAGTTGCTTGCGGCAACGATTCCAGATCCTGATTGGCCAGCAACAGTTCCGGCGCCTTCAAAACTGGATGCGGCCGGATTGTCTTGGAATCATTCGACTCTTGCGGGCTTGATCGATTCCGCTCTCAAAAGGACCGCGAAATGACATGGACCAATGACGATCTGCTGGCATTGAAATCAGAGTTGACGAACGACCCCGCTGACCTTGGGTTGACGGTCGATTCGGCGGACGATGAGGCGAACGCGAATAAACTGAATGCAGCAAGCGAATCAATCCAAGTCCTGCGTTACTCGCTGTCGGCGAGCGACCTGTTCAATTGCGTCGATCCAAGTGAGTTTCAATCTCTCGGTGCCGGACAGCAGGCATGGTTGAATGCGGTGTTGAATCTCAATCAGATCAATCCGTATTCGAACACGCAGATCATCACAGGGATTCGGAATCTGTTCAGCGCTCAGACTGGAACACGTCCGGCATTTGAGGACGCGATTGTCGAAGTAGGAAGTCGAATCACGCAGTTGTTCCAGGATGGAACTTTGTCGAACGATGCCCAAGTCACTCCGTCAGACGTTGCCAATGCACGGAACGCAACTTGAGCGAGGCGAAGCATGGTCGATTCTTCGCCGTCAGAATTGGAAGTGGCTCGCGATATCGCTTTGGCGATGCTTGCTCAAACTGGAATTGGGGCATGGAAAGACGCGAACGCGGCGACACTTAATCGGATCGGGATCTCCGCCGCTTATCTGACAGTTCTATTGAAAACGAACCTTGGATTACCGGGTACAAACGACATGGCAATAACAGCAGTTTTCAGAACTCAGTCAGGTACAGCCAAGACTCTTGCCTCATCGGGCGGGACGGTCGCTATTACGCTGACGTCGCTCGGCAACGGAAGCATGCGTCAAGCGGCGACTCTTGACCTTGGGGAGACTCGTGCGGCACTGTATCGCTTGGACGTGGCCTACGAATTGGCGGCGACTCCTACGGCAGGGAATGCCATCAATCATTTTGTGGCGTGGAGCGATTCGAGCGGAGCAAGTCAGGCCAACACAAGTGGGAGTGATGCAGCATATTCCGGATATTCTTCGAACGCGGCGGCATCGGTGAAGGAACTCGATTTCCTCGGGGCACACATCTGCACGGCTCAAGCGACATCAACTGTTCAGAAGAGTTTCGTTGGCGTGTTCTCTCCCAAAGGACGTTATCTGAATCTGGTCGTTGACAATGAATCTGGAGCGGCGTTCCATTCGTCCGCAACGAACTGCATCATTACGCTGACACCAATCGAAGACACGTCGGAGCCGTCCTGATATGGCCAACACGCACGTCCTGCGAAGGGGGTCTTACGCGAATGGATTCGCCCCTCGCGATTTCCTGCCGTATTATCATCGACTGCAATCCGGCCAAGTGCTGGCGATGGCTCCGTGTCTTGGTCCGACAGGCGTCGTTCTGAAGGATTGGGGCGGATACAAAAACGACGGGACGCTGACGAACTTCACGCTTAGTACGGATTGGGTTCAGAAAGACCAAAAGACGGCATTGTCGTTCAACGGAACGAATGCGTACGTCACGATGCCGCATCGCGCTGCTTATGCAACCGCGACAATCACTGTCGGCGGGTGGGTCAATATCACTGCCAAAGGCTCGACGAATTCCAACGGGCCGATTCTGATCAAGGGGACGCTCTCAGGCGATTCAACGAGCGAATGGAGTCTTTATTATAACAAAGGGCTTGATCGATTCCGTTTTTTCATCATGAATGCCAGTAATTCGATTTCGATCGTGTCGGCGAACACGCTCGGCGTTCCTGCGCTCAATACATGGTATTTCGTCGAAGGGAAATACGATGGGGCAACGCTGTCGATCTGGATCAATGGGGTTCTTGACACGAGCACGTCCGTATCAAGCGGATTGAGAACGAACGGAACTGCATCATTGTTCATTGGCGATGATCCCGGCAATGCGAACTGCTTTCTCGCTGGATACGGCGACGACTGGTTCATCAAAACCTACGCAACCACGGCATCAGAATCAATCACCAGATACGCAGGCGGATTCGGGAGAGGTATTGCCTATACGCCGAAGACACGAATGTTCTTCGGTTCAAGTTCCGATTTACCCGATCGATTAGCGAATCTCGCAGCGATGCTTGATGCAGTTGCAGCATCCGGGATGATGCTCGTTGCCGGGGACGCAAGCGCAACAAATAATGTCGGACCGGAAACCGCCTTGAGCACGTTGGCCGCCGCAGTTGCTGCGAGCGCTTCGGGATCGACCGTAGAATCTGTTTCCGGTTCCGGTTCAAACGCTGTCGCGGCAAGCACAAACCAAAGCGTTGACGAAACCATGTCCGGGACCGGAGCGACCGGTATTGTCGGGCATGCATCTGGAACCGTTCAGGAGTCGCTGGAGTCGATTCTGGCTGGCAGCATTCAGGCGGTGTTGAATACGTCGCTCCAGGACGTCTCAGAGAGCGCCACGGCTGCAAATGCGGTCGCGTCGACTCTTTCACAGGCTTTGCAGGATGGAACGCTCTCGGCGGTCTCTGTCGCATCCGTGGCATCGATTCTGTCTCAGACGCTCCAGGGCGAGAATCTCGAGGCGGTTCTGACGGTCGCCAGCGGCGCGTCATTGTCGCAGACGATCGGCAAGATCTGCTTGGCTGCAACGGGAACGTCGCCGTTGGACGGGCGCGTGGCGGTCCTGATTCAAACGCTTCAGGACGTTCATCTGGTCGCAGTTGGCGGCACAAAAGTCTTCGGGCCGTTCCGAATTGTCAGATCGATCGTTACACTGCCGGGGTCGATTGAGGTTCAAATCAATCTGCCTGGCTCTGAAGTCTCGCAGATCAATCTGCCGGGTTCGGTCCGAACAGTCATCAACGCGGAGCACTGACAATGCCGATCCAATTTTCCGTTGCCATTCGAAATGCGTTGTTGGACGCCATTGAGACGCAGGGCGGGACTCTGCCGTTCCTTGACCTGTTCAACGGGACTTTGCCGGCGACGTGCGCAACGGCGAACGCAGGCACTCAGATCGCATCAGGCCAATTGCCATCGGACTGGATGGCGGCGGCAGGCTCCGGTGCGAAAGCGAAAACTGGGACTTGGACAACGACAGGCGTTTCCGGCGCCGGGGCCGGGACCGCCGCGCAGTATTGGCGATTGTTTGCTTCAGATCATACGACCTGCATCGCGCAAGGTTCCGTAGGGCCCGCATCGAATCCGACGCAGGCCGGGACATGGTCCGCCAATTCAACTGCGGTGACTCTCTCGGGAACAAACTCAGCGATCGTTGTTGGTATGACCGTTACAGGGACCGGGATTCAGGCCGGAACATACGTCTCGGCAATTTCAGGAACTGCGTTGACGCTTTCGCAGAATGCTTTGGTTGCTGGTTCTGGAACAACTTTGACGTTTGCCGGGGACATGACTCTGGACAATACGTCGGTCGCCAATAATCAGATCGTAACCGCGTCCAGCTTCACACTGACTGCCGGCAATTCGTGATTGGGGCGGCATGTCACAGACAACGGCAAATCTTGGCACAACGGCTACGATTCTTTCCAGGGTCGTCGGAGTCACGCAGGCTTTAGTGACTGTTGCTTCCGTTGGAACGCTGACTCGCCGCATCTTCAATGTCTCGACGGAACCGCCGACGATCGTCGAAGCTGATACAGAATTGGTGATCGAGGACGTCATCTTCGACGTTCCGCAGACTGACGAAGGCTGGGGCAATTCTTCGGCAGGCTACAATTTCAAAGATCGCTTTCTCTGCTCAGAGGAAGGCGAACTGGAAGTAGTCTACACGTTCACGGACACGTCGGACGGTTCGAATCCAGTCGTCGACACCCATCTGATTCTTGTCGCAAACGTCCCTGCCGATTCTTGAGCGATGCGCCTACTCTATCATCCATTCCCCGACGACAAGTCAAGCCTTTTGCCGTGCCGATTCCGCGGGCAAGTCGTTGACGTACGCAAGTGTGAAATCTGCGGCAGCGCGGCTGGGAACAGGGGTTCCGGAATTCCGATCAGGCTCTGCACGTTTGAGGTCAACGGACAGCAACCGCATCCGAAGTGCGCTCATTCGGCATTTGAAACGATGCGGACGGTTGCGTATTGTTCGGCCTGTCCTGATCGAAAGGAATAAATCAAACAGTAGCGGGGAACTGTCATGCGCAAGCGAATCACTGTAATCGGCGATTTGATGATCGACGTCGACCATTCCGTTATCGGAACGACGCACAGGGAAGGCCGGACCTGCATTCACGTTCGCGAATCACGCAGACGACTCGGAACGGCCGGCGCCGTCGCTCAAATGGTCGCAGCGCTCAATGTCGACGTCATGCTGGTTGCGACGGCGTTTATCGACGATATGCAATGGGTACGTCGGCAAGTTCCTGGGAACAGTTTCATTCTCGGGACTTCAGGCATCACGACTCGCCGTGAACGGTTTTACGATGACGAGAATTGGGAAGTTTCCGGTCCGCGGCTGGACTTCGACTCGGAAACGCAACTCGATCGCGACGATCACGCGAGACTGGCGTCCAGGGCCTGCGGAAGCGCCGCCGATGCCTTCATTGTCTGCGATCATGCACGCGGCGTCGTCACCGATGCGCTGATGGATCAATTGAGGGCGGCACGAAAGCCGGTGTTCGTCGATCCGCATCCTCATAGCGAATGGGCGGCGTTTCGTTCTGTCGAAGCACTGGTGATGAATCGTCAGGAAGCCTTGGCGGCGACACAAGCGGAACCGGCGCCGAAGCACATCATTTCGAAAATGGACCAAGACGGCCTTTGGTGGTATCAGAACGGATGGCAATTGGCTGAAACAGTTCCAGGGGAGTTCGATTCACACAGGCTTCATTTCCCAAGTATGGCGAGAGAGATCGTCGATACGATCGGGGCCGGGGACCAGTTCATTGCCGCGCTCGCATGCGCTCGAGTCAACGGAGACGATATGGCGACGGCGATTGTCAAAGCGAACGCGGCGGCCGGGCTGCAGTGCGAACGAAGGGGAATCACGCCTGTCAGATGGACTGAAATCAATGAACGCCTGAATCAGAACCAGACTTCGGAACCGGCAGGGCAACCCGGATAGAGCGCCGGAAGCAGGATCACAACCTCAAACTGAGGCGTGAAGACTTCGCCGAGAATATTCAGGCATGTCGGCGAATGAACGTAGTGATCTTTCGGCCTGAACCCGCAATCGCGGCAACGTCCGTTCAGGTCGACTTTGTCTTTCCAGCCGGGGTAAAGCTCGATGATGCGCTCGTCGCAGGACGTCCACAACAGATGACACATGCGCGAATGGCAGTGTTTCCGAAACGGCCTTTGGCAGAATCGGCACGGTTGCGCCAAGTCCATGTTTACGATTCCGTTCGGATTTATGTTGACGCAATCGGCGATATATAGTATCGTTTGCCGCATCAGTCGCGGACGTCGCGACGATCTAAACACCGGACGACGGGGAAAGCAAATGGAAACGTTCAATCTCGACAATGACGTTCTATCCGAAATCAGGGAAGCTCATCCTGAATGGTTCGCCAAACATTGGAACAAGTTGCCGAAAGTGCAGTTCGCGATCTGGACCGGCGTCAGCATTCCGTCGAGCCTGGCTGATGAATTTCGCGGGTTTATTCCGCAAGAGCCGGTCAAGGCTGTCGAGAGAGAACCGAATGGCGCGGAAGCATATTACGGCTGCGGACGTTACAGCGGGGATTGAAAGGGGGGCGACGATGCGAGTTGATAAAGTGCTGAACGAGTCCGGCGATTTGAAGTCGCTCAAGATCGCAGACGGGAACGATGCTTTGACGATGGAGATTCAGAGGCATCGATGGGGTCCGCACGGTTATCTGAAGACGGCAGATGGGAACCAAACTTGGTGGCATGCGAGCTTGGGGGAGATCAATCTTTTGATCCTTCATGCCGAAAGGGCCGTTACGGTCGCTGAACTGATCGAGGATCTTGGCGAATGCGATGAAGTGCGGCTCGCCAATATGGCGTGAAATGTTTCGAAACGTCGCGGGCTTTGGCCGTCAAGGCCCGCATTTCTTCTCACGGACGGGAGGTTGTCATGCTGGTAATAACAAGGAAAACAGACGAAGGCGTTGTCATCGACAGAAACGTCACGGTCACGATCCTGGAGATTCGCGAAGACAAGGTGCGAATCGGCATCGAAGCGCCTCGGGAGATCGGCGTTCACCGGTCGGAAGTCTGGGCGCAAATTCAGATGAAACAACGAGCGGCCGACAAGGCCAAGGAAACGATAAATCATGGGACTGAGCCCGAAGGAACAGGAGCGGATTGCCCAACAGATAATCCAGGTCGCGACTGAACGAGCGGCGGCAAACGGAATGAAATTGGAAACTCTTGATCTGGAAGACAGGTTTTTCCGTTTAAGCCGTTCAAGGGCTGGGAAGCTGATTTGGTCGGTCGATTTGTGGCCGACGATGTTTGACTGGTCGCGAGTCCGCTGGGATCCGTTCCACAAGGGCCCGATTCTGGCATTGCCGCGAACCTGGACAGTCCTGGACGCCGTCGATGCGATGATCGAGGCTGAAGGCCGACAAGCGAGCGAAGGCTGTCGCAAGCCTGCGGCGCGCCGATCGAAACAATGAAGAGAGCAACGAATGACCGCCGACTACCATTCCGATACAGACTATATCAGCCGGTCTGATTTAGCGGTCTTCGCAACGTCAAGGCGTCAGTTCAAGCGGCGCCGAGACGCGAACATCAAGGACGACGACAAAGACGTCCTACGCATCGGCAAAGGAACGCATGCGGTCGCCCTGAAAGACGCGATCGAGTTGAACAAGATCGTCCTGATTCCAGATTCAGCATTGAGCAGGTCAGGCCGGCGGTCCGGAAACGATTGGACTCGATTCAGGCTGAAAACGGAGAACCGCGGGAAAACGCTGCTTTTGCCGAAGCAGTGGGAACTTTGCCAGCAGATTGCAGACTCGCTTCAGAAGATCGACATTGCGGAAACTGCAGACGGTCGCAAATTGAATCTGGAGCATCTTCTGGCCGATCCTCGTGCGGAGCGAGAATGCGAACATCGGTGGGCCGACATCCTGCCATGTCGACTGAAGGCCGATCTGGTTTTAGAACTGCCTGATTCCGTGCTCTGTATTGATCTAAAGACGGCGTTTTCAGTCGACGAGCGGAAGTTCTGGAAGGAAGTCAGGGACCGCAAACTATGGCTCCAGGTCGCTCATTATTCGGCTGGCCTGGAGAACAAGTTTGGCAAACCAGTGAGGTTCATTTTCGTCGCGATTGAAAAGACCGGTTATCACGACGCGGATATTTTCGAACTGGATTCGGAAGCGGTCCAGATAGCAAAGCGAGGGCGGCTGATGCTATTGGAACAGTTGAAGGAATGCTTGGAAACAGGCGCTTTCATTGATCCGCCCAAGGCCGAAGGAATCAAGATGTTGAGTCTGACGGCGGCCGATATGGGGATTGACATTTGATCCAAGGTCGCCTCATTTGCGTTTGAAATGTATGGGTTTATGACAAAGTCCTATTTTTGCGGGAGTTGAGATCATGGCGGAAGAGCAGTTGAAATATGAGTTCGTCCCGTTCGGGGAGCAACGTCAGATCGTTCTGACTCCATCCCTGGTCAGTGACATCTTGGCTGTCCGGACCAAAAAAGGCCGGGGTCCGTCGAAAGCTGATGTGCGGATCTTCCTTGAACGATGCGCGGCGCAAAGTCTCAATCCGTATACAGGCGATGCGTTTTTGATCGGCTATGATAACGACGACGAAACAGCGACGTTCAGCCTGATTACATCGCATCAGGCGCTCCTGAAGCGGGCCGAAACGCATCCGCAGTATGACGGTCTCGAATCAGGAGTCATCGTGATTCGCCGTTCGGCGGCGCCGGGGGCCGGTTTGCGTGACTCGAAGCCGACGCCGGAAGAGATCGAGGCAGCGAAACTCACTGCGAAGCCAATCGCGGAGGAAGCGTTTCAGCGACCGGGAGAACTGATCTATTCCGACGAATCTCTGCTGGGCGCATGGTGCCGCGTCTATCGAAAGGATCGAACGCGACCTTCGATCGCCATCCTGAATTTCTCGGTTTACAATACTGGATACAGCCGATGGAAAAAGGATCCAGGGGGGATGATCGTCAAATGTGCCGAAGCTTCCGGCCTGCGTGAAGCGTTCGCAACGACAATGGGCGGACTTTATATCGCGCAGGAAATGGACGCTTTGCAGCATCAGACTTTGGGCCTGCCTGACAATCGGGTTGAACAGGAACTGAATCGGATTGTGATCCCCTCGGCTAACAAAATGTCTGACGATCGGCGCGAGTTCGTTCCGGCATCGAACGTCCATGAAATGCCGAAGACGATGCAACCTGCCGGAAACGGCTCTCAGTCGACCGATACAGGGCCGGGAAGTTCCGATACAGATCGGAAGTCAGCCGAATCCGCGGGGGCCGCAAAAGGCTCTGAGGGCGATTCGCAGGCTCCAAGCTCAACAATCGAACCGACGTATCCGGAAGAAATTCGAAACTTGCTCGATGCGATCAGCCGGGCAAAGTCTGAAATGTCGCTGCTGTCGATCAAGCAGGCATGGTTGCAGGTCAAAGCGAAGTTTCCCGACATGACCGAAGTCGTCGAAGGCGCTTGGGATCGGCGGTTGGCCTTTGTTCCCGGCCTCGGCGAGAAACTGAAGCCGTGACCGATCCGTATCGGAAACCAGCGAAGACCAGGTAGCCACTATTCTGCGCGGCAACGCCATTAAACCGTTTATCACAGCAGACTTATCGGAGAAGACCACTCCGATTAGATTTCGTGCCGTAAACCATTTGACAATGCGACCGACGATCGTTCAAATCTTGATCCGTGGAACTGAGAATCCCGCGAGACGACAGCAATCAATGAAAGAGCCCCTTCCGGGGGCAGCGAAGTGAATGGAAGGCGTTGCTGTCTCGCTGACCATTCGGCAGTCTCTCAACTGCCCGCTCTCCCCGGAAGGGGCTTTTGCATTGGGGCCACATGGCGGGCGATTGGATCAAGATTGAAAAGTCGACCGCGTTCAAGCCGGAAGTTTGGCGGGCCGCCGAGATTTTGAATATTCCCCCCGATCAGGTTTTGGGACTCTGCTTTCGATTCTGGTCATGGTGCGACGATCATCTGCGCGGCGGCGTTCTACCTGGAAGCGTGGCGATTCTTGACGGTGTTTTGGGGCATCCTGGATTCGCTTCCGCGCTTGTTCAAATTGGTTGGCTGCGTGACGATGGCGGAAAACTTCGCATCCCGAACCATGATCGGCACATGGCAAACAGCGCGAAGTCACGCGCTTCCGACGCGCAACGAGCGAAAAGATATCGTGAACGTAAACGCAGTCCTGATACTGGAAGTGCGTCGACCGTCACGGAAAACGTCACACAGCGTCACGTGACGGAGCGTGACGGCGTCACGGATGCGTCACGAGGAGAAGAGAAGAGAAGAGAAGAGAAGAGAAGACAGGAAGAGAAAACGCCGATAGCTTCGTCGTTGGAAACGACTCAGCCGACTTCGCCGACGTACCTTCAATTTCCTGTCTCGGGAGCGCCACGAATTTGGGTGCTGACGATTGCTCAGATTGAAGAATGGCAGACGGTCTATCCCGACATCGATGTGAAGGCCGAAGCGCGAAAGGCGCTGGCCTGGATCAAAGCGAACCGACAGAAGACTGCCCGCGGCATGCCGAAGTTTTTGGTGTCGTGGCTTGGCAAGGCCACAAATGATTTGCGAGGTAATGGAAATGCAAAAACCAACGGGACCGGAGCCAATCGCCGATACGCTCGAGACTTTATCTGCGAAAATCCTCTCGAATCCTCAGAAACAGATGCCGAAATCTTCGCCGCCGCAGAACGTGCTGCGATTGAGCGGCACAATCAGGAATCCGCCAACGGAATTCCGGGATCTTGAGGAACGAGCGGATTGGCCTGGACGACTGGCAGTTCTCAAGCAAGGCTGCTGGCCGGTCTACTTTTGGGGTTCGGTCGGTACCGGGAAGAGCTATTCGGCGTCGCTGGCCTATTGCAAATTCCCTGGAACCGCGAAGTTCATGACATGGTGCGATTTCGCGAATGACGCTGCGGAACTGATGCAAAAGAAAGAAATTACGCGGTGGATCGGAGAGCGACCGATCGAGATTTCTTTCGTCAGCTTTTGGCGAGTGATCGAGACGATCGGGCTTTTGGTGATTGACGAAATCGGGACAGGTTCCGGCGTTGGCTGGAAGGCCGAAGATCGGAACGAACTGCTTTGGAAAGTGCTGGGATTGCGTGCAGGAAAACCGTTCATACTGACGGGGAATATTGCGCCGGGAAATCTGGAATCGTACTTCGATCCTCGGATCTACAGCCGGATTTGCCGCGGTCAGATGGTTCAATTCCTTGGAACGGATCAGAGAAAAATCGGATTGAAGTCTCGGGTCAAATGATCCGACAGGCCGATTTTTCCGTTGCTGGTTAAATTGTCGGGAAGTCATTCAGAAAAAAGGGAGCGCATGGCGAAGAAAAAATCGGTGTCAGGCAGACAGTCGGCAGCAAAACCAGCAGCGACGAAAAAAAAGACCGCCAAGAAAAAGGCAGCGGAGAAACCCGCGGCAAATGTCCCTGAAACCGAGTCGCGCGAACCGGCGCATCAGCCGCGCGACTTCGCGCCAGACGGTCGAAAATTGAGAATTCCCGTCACGAAATTCTGCAAGCCTGGCTATGAGATCTCCGAAGAAGGCGCGGAATCAGTTCAGATCAAGATCAAAGTTCCAGACGGCGGCAGCGGCGGTGCAGGTTGTTCTGGCGATTCCGCCTTGGAATTCTTCGGCAGGAAACGACTTCGGATCCGATTCAGCCGGCGAGGTGTCGGCGAGTGGGGACAAGGCCAGATCGTCGAAGACGGCCCGGGTCAGATCTTCGATTGTGAAACCGAAGTCACATCATTCGGCTGGACGAATGGGGACTTCCATTTCTCATTCTGGACAGATCAGATTTCCTTCGAATCTGCGAAGTCGATGTATCGCAAGGCCGGCTCGCTGGAAGTCGAAGTCTTGGGGGAACCGGTTTCCGGAGACGAGACAGAGGATCACAGCGCGTCCAACGGAGCGCCGAAGCGATGTCGACCGAAGAAGGCGGCAGTGGCATCGAAGGGCCCGACGCTTCCAGGGATGACGCCTGACGAGTTGTCGGAATCTCATTCTGTCGCGTTGACCGACAAGTTCCGAGTCGACGTTAAAATCATCGGGCTGCCTGAAGGCAAGTTTTCTTGCCAGTGGACCGGCGATGGACCTGCGGGCGAATGCGGCGAGGCGGAACCGTCTGTTCGAAGTTCGAGCGTTCAAGCCGTGATCTCGAGTATTGGCCGGGCTGTCGATCACTGGTTGACGTATCCCGGTGCTGAAGAGAGAAAGATTGTCGAACAGTTGCGTCACTGGTTGCACGAACTGGAAGCCGGAAAGACGCCGAACGTCATCGAATCGGAACTGGCGGACGAAGAACCTGACGACGATGACGAATTCGACGATGACGAATTCGATGGTGACGAATCTGACGACGACGGCGACGAGTAGGGATTGCCATGCCGGAAGAACTATTCATCGCGTTCACTGTCCGCGGCGTCGCGCAGCCGGCTGGCTCGAAGAATTCGTTCGTCCCAATGCATAGAAGTTTCAAAACGCCGTTTTGGCGCGGCGTGAAAAGTTGTCGAACGTGCTTTGGTCGGACCAGCACGGAGCGCTGCCGAAAGTGCAATGCGCAGATTTTGGTGAACACGGTCGACAGTTGCAAAAAGTCTGGTCCCTGGAAAAAGTTCGTCAACGACACAGCAAAACTTGCGATGATCGAAGCTGGCCGGCAGGTTATTGACTCAGAGACGGAAGGGCGAACAGGACTGATTCCGCTTCGGCTCATCGCACATTTTTATCAGACTCGACCGAAGAGTCATTTTCGGACCGGGAAGTTTGCGGACATTCTGCGCGATGACGCTCCGCAGTTCCCCACGGATGTTCCCGATTCGACTAAGCTACTTCGGGCAGTTGAGGACGGTTTGATCGGCGCCGTGTTCAAGGACGATTGCGCGATCGTTCGACAAACGGTCACGAAGGAATTCGGGGTTGAAGATCAGGTGAAAATAGAAATTTGGGTAATCAAGTGATCCGATCATGTCGGTCGGACGTTGAAGTCGATGTCTCAATCTAAGGACTTGCAAATGTGGCAAACGTTTTTGAGTTGGATCACGATGCACAAAACGGATCTTCAGCGGATCCAGGACCAGTTGGTTGAACTGTTAAAAGAGATCGGGGCGACTGTCACGGATGAGCAGCAGGCGTCAAGACTCTCGGGCAAGGTGAAGTCGGTCATGAACGACGTGGCGCAGGCCGGCTCGAACGCGGACACGTTCCACGGCGAGGCGAGGCGTGCGGCCGGCGATGAAAAGATCGGACCTGGCGAATCAGTCCACGACGGAGAAACTGGCGAGACTGTCGGACCGAAGACAGGCATTGCCGGAGAAACGCAGTTCTTTGGTTCTGGAACAGGCGACGGGAAAGGCAGTGACTCAGGCAGCGGTTTCGTCACTGTCGAAAGCATCGAAGTCCAGGGCGGCGCAATTCGCAGTGGCGATGTCGTTTTGTCATCGTCCGACACGAAAATGACGGTCGAAGAAATCCGCACCAATGAGGCCGGTACAACGCTGGTCTGTTGCCGATGGTTCCAGGGTTCGGCGGTTGAAAATGGCTCATTCTCGCCGTCGTCATTGCGGAAGTTCAGCGAGCTTCCCGGCAGTCCGCCTGATAACGAATCTGGCTCGGTGCCGGCAGCAACGCCGTCAACTTGAGAACACGGACGGGATCACGGAAGGCCATAGGCGGTAGAACCGCAACCAATGGCGGTCTGGACGGAACCGGGCCGCTTATTTTATTCAAGGGCTGAATCGATGCTGAATCGCAGCAAGACAAATGCGAGGCCTGGAGAAAATCTGACGCTTCGTAATAGTTACGCTCGGGCTCACGTCGCCTGCGAACTCGGTTGGTTCCTGCCGAAACATTTTGAGAGACACGCTGCCGCCGAGACACATCACATTTTCGGCGGGACATCAGGCAGGACGGATCTTGTGTCAAACCTGATTCGCGTCTCTTGGGAAAACCATGCTTGGTGTCACAAGTTCCCGGCTGATGGAAGGATCTGCTGCCTGTTCGTCAAGCACGAAAAAGGCGAACTTGATCCAGCCGAGTTTCAAGCGGCCAGCGGAATGATGCTGCCGGGCTGGCTATTGAAGGTCGATCGCGTCAGGAATGAATTCGTTCGGCCAATGCTTGAACGATTGAGAAGGCTCTATCCGTAAGGGGAACGTCATGGGCGAGTCAACCGGAATCAGTTGGGCAGACAGAACGAAGTCCGCATGGCACGGCTGCACGCATGCGATCCTGGACGACGGCACACAACATCCCGGGTGTGCCGCATGTTATGCAGAACTCGGCGCCGGGCGCAATCCTGGAACGCTCGGAGTGTGGGGGCCGGAAGGCACTCGGGTTCCTTCGAAGTCGTTCGAAAAAGACTGCCGTCAATGGCAGAAACAGGCGGCGAGCGAAGGGACAATCTTCACGGTCTTTCCTTCGATTCACGATCCGTTCGAAGATCGACAGGGATTGGAAGGACAGCGGAAAGAAATGTTCGGAGTGATCGACGACTGTCCGGACCTGCTGTTCCTATTGCTGACGAAACGACCGGGGAACATTCGGAAGATGACTCCAGTAAAGGGGCCGCAATTGTTCTGCGGTGAAAACGCCAATTCAATCGTCGGGCTTGATCGGGCCTATCGGCATAACGTCGCGCTCGGAACGTCAATCAGCGATCAGAAGACGGCTAACGAACTGGTGATGAAGCTCGTGCAATGCGGGGAGTTGACGCCGTTGCTGTTCGTCTCGGCAGAACCGCTCTTGGGTCCGATCGATCTGACAAGGATTCCGAATGGCGTCGGAGAAACGTACAACGCGCTAACGGCAGAAGTAACGATCCGCCGTCGGGGAGAAGAACCGCATTCGTTCAAAACATCCGACACGAAGCCGATCGGTTGGGTCATCGTCGGCGGCGAGAGCACGGCCAAGGCGAGGCCATGTCATCCAGATTGGGTGAGAAGCCTGCGGAATCAATCGCAACGATGCGGGGTCGCGTTCCATTTCAAACAGTTTGGTGAATGGTTGCCAATCTCTCAGATCGACGGAACTGAGTTCGATGACTTCAATGGCCAATCAATTTCCTTGCGTCACGATGGGGCGGTGTTTGATCGATACGAACCGCATACGTTCTGCTGCTCGAATTGCAAGATCGAGGAATGCCTGAAGGTCGGAAAAGCAAAGGCCGGGAACCTGCTGGACGGAATCCGGTATGAGGAATTCCCGCAGTTGATCCTGAACCGAAAATCCAATGTCTGACGACTTCAAAAAATGCGTGATCTGTTCAGCCGATTCATGCGTTGAACTCTTGATCGGTCCAACGTGTTCAGGATGCGTTGAGAAGCTTTCAAATCGCGTTCTGCTGGAAGGCGTCATCACGCAGGACTCGACCTGTTTGGAAGAGTTGAACGCAACTCAGGCCGAATTCAAACGGCGCACGGCTCGTCTTTTGCGAAAGGCTCGAAATGTCTGTCTCGGATTATCAGAAGTTCCTGGCGAGCAAATCGCAACTGGCGACGATGGACGGATTCGAACCGCTTTGGCTCCCTGATTGGATGTTCGATTTCCAGCAGATCATGACGACATGGGCGATTCAAAAAGGACGTGCGCTGTTGATCGAGGAATGCGGACTCGGGAAGGGGCCGCAACAATTAGTCTTCTGTGAGAACGTCATCCGAAAAACGAACGGCAAATCGTTAATCATGGCTCCGCTGGCCGTGGCTCATCAACTCGTAACAGAGGCGGAAAAGTTCGGGATTGATGCGAAGTTGTCGCGCGACGGGAAACCGCACAAGAACATCACGATCGGAAACTACGAATCGATCCATAAGTTCGACGAAGCCGATTTCAATTGCGTGAGCGGCGACGAGATTTCCGCGGCGAAAGCGTTCGATGGGAAGCGCCGGAAACAGATCACGCGATTCATGTCGAAGATGCCATATCGACTCGGAGCGACGGCGACAGCAGCACCGAACGATTACATCGAACTCGGGACGATTTCAGAACTCCTGGGACACATGACGCAATCGGACATGCTCGGGACTTTCTTCAAGTCCAGCGATAAGAAACGGCACTCACTGTTCAAGGAAGGCGACTTTTGGAACAGGGCCAAGTATTTCTTCCGTGCGCATTCGGAAGATCCGTTTTGGAAGTGGGTTTGCTCGTGGGCGCGCGCGATCCGTTCTCCGAAAGACATCGGCTGTGACGATTCGCGATTCATCCTGCCGGAACTAACGATCACGCAGCATGTCGTTCCGACGCGGTTCAGGTTTCCAGGAGAATTGTTCGTCCGCGTTGCAGTGACGCTGGCAGAACAACGAGAGGAGCGAAAGCGGTCGCTTGAGGAACGCTGTCAAATGGTCGCGAAGTTGGTCGACCATAAGGAACCGGCGCTGGTCTGGTGTCAGTACAACCAAGAGGGCGAGCTACTCACCAAATTGATTCCTGGAGCGGTTGAGGTGGCCGGGCGGCATTCGGACGAAGAGAAGGCCGAACGCCTCAATGGCTTCGCAAAAGGCGAGTTCCGAGTTCTGGTGACGAAGCCGAAGATTGCCTGCTTCGGTCTGAACTATCAGCATTGCGGGCATCACACTTTCTTTCCAAGTCATTCACATGAGCAGTGGCATCAATGTATCCGCAGGTCCTTGAGGTTCGGGCGCGTCGGTCCCGTTCGCTGTGATGTCATCGCGACAGAAGGCGAAGCCGGAGTAACCGACAATCTGAAGTCGAAGCAGGTCAAGGCGGAAAAGATGTTCGACAAGTTGATTCGCCTGATGAATCACGGAGAACATCTGACAATTCCAGAAAACCATATTCAACCAATGGAGATCCCGGCATGGCTGTGATAGCCCAAAGCATCAACGATCAACGAGCGATCTACAACGCCGACTGCATGGAAGTCCTGCCTTCATTGAGATCGGATTCGATCGGCGTTTCTATTTACAGTCCTCCTTTCCCGGAAACATACGCTTATTCGAACGATCCGCGGGATATGTCGAACTGCGCGACGTATGAGGAAGGGATCGCACAGTATCAGTTCATCGTGAACGAAATCTTTCGACTGACCAGACGGGGCCGCTTGACCTGCGTGCATTGCATGGATCTGAAGCGAGGCTCGTTCTTTCAACGGGACTTTCCAGGGGACATCATTCGCGCTCACGAAAAGGCCGGTTTCAATTTCGTTTGCCGTGTGACGATTTGGAAGGATCCGTGGCTCGTCGCGCGGCGAACTCGGATGAAGTCGCTCCGTCACAAAAACATCTGCGAAGATTCGTCGACAGTGCGCATCGGGCCGGCGGATTACGTTCTTGTGTTCAAGAAAGGCTGGCAGACGGATGTGAAGATCAAGCATCCGCTTGGATTGAAAACCTATGCTGGAGCGAGAGAGATACCGCCAGAACTGGTTCAGCAGTTCAAGAACTACGAAGGGGACCAACGAAAGAACTTCTTGAGTCATTGGATATGGCGGGCCTATGCTTCACCGGTCTGGATGGACATTCGGACAGGGCGCCTGATGCCGTTCAATGAGTCGAAGGAAAGTGATGAGGAGCAGCACGTTTGTCCGCTTCAGTTGGATGTCATCGAACGGCTGCTGACGCTTTACAGCAATGAGGGGGATACGCTGCTGACGCCATTCGCGGGAGTCGGGAGCGAACCGTATATGGCGCTTCGAATGGGGCGTCCTGCGGTCGGAATCGAGTTGAAGCCAAGCTATTATCGGCAGATGCTCAAGAACCTGAAAAAGGTAAACGAACCGGAAGTCATCGCCGAAGAACCAATGCTGCCGGGCTTCGATGAGTTCGACGCTTGGGACGTCAATTGGGAAGATGATGAATCGGAAGTTGAAGCTCCATGATTCAGAAGCGGAATTGACAAACGCGCCGCCAAGTCTCACGATTTCCCCCGTTCGATTCACTCTTGCGGGGGATTTGTGCATGTCTTCAAAACTTGAAACGGAATCGCGAGTCATCAGTTCAGGGCTTTCGGCCTCTCTCGGATTCGATCCGATTTCCATCGTGACGGCGCTTTTGCCGATCCTGTTGAACTGCTTCAACAGTCAGGAAACCGGGAACGCTGCGGAGTTCCTGAAAGATCGGTATGACGAGCCGACGGGCAAGTTTGATCAGCATCTTCTGGAGCGAGCGAGGCCGGCGGCGAGACGTGCGGCACGCAAGGCATTCCGGGCCGGTCAGTCCGACAAAAAGCATTTGTCGACCGAACAATTGGACGAGATCACGTCACAGGCGTTTAAGCACGCGATGGAAGCTGATGACGACATCCTTCAGGCCTGTGCGACGGAAGCATCCAGCATCAATACCGATGCTGAATAACGGTCGGTTCGTTTCTCAACTCGTTTGCGGGGAGTAACAGTTATGAGTCAGGGAGAAAATCCCAATCCGGTTCCGAACCCAATTCAACCGGTTCCAGGTCCGGCGCCAGTCGTCGTTCAAAAGACGCTTGAAGATCGCATCTTCGCTTTCGTTCCGGTCGCCCTGATGGTCCTGGTGATGGTTGCGGTCAACCGCGGCTGGCTCACGAAGGACCAAGCCGACGCCGTCAATAAGGCGATTCCGATCGTCTTCAGTTCGTCGTCTCAAAATGAAGACGGGAAGCCATCCGTCGAAGTATCGACAGGCAAGAACGCTGCCGGGTCCGATACGGTGATCGTCAAACAGCAGGGGATGACGTCAGCGCCGCAGATGACGGCCGACGACTTCGAAAAATGGCTTCCGCTCATTCAGAAGGGCGCTGAGATCCTGAAGCCGATCTTTAATCCGCCAACTCCAACGCCGATTCCAGGGCCGACGCCCGCCGAACAAACGCTGCTGGATCAGGTAAAGCAACTCCAGGACATCGTCAACAATCTGTTGAAACCGCCAGCGCCAATCCATGTCGAACCGAAACCGGTCCCGATCGAACCAAAGCCGACGCCGGTCGATCCAGGCGGTTCGAAGATCGTCGTCACAGACGAACAGGGCAAACCGATCACGGCGGCCACGATCGAGGCGGGGATCCTGTTCCAGGTCGGTTCAACGGTCGCGGGCGCAAATGCTGGCTGGTCGGTCTCTCGGAATGGCGACGTCTCAATGGTGACGCTGGCCAATAACTCTGGTTACGTCTGCTATTTGAAGCCGGGGGCATGGGTCGAGTTTCATCTGACGGACTTTGGCAGCCGGCAGCAGTTGGTTCTGAGAATCACTTGCAATCAGGGCCCTCAACCTCCGCCGAAGCCGGTCGATCCGATTCCGGCAGTCGATGTGAAACCGAAACCCGCGACGGACCTGCGGGTTTTTGTCGTTTACGAATCGAGCCAGAACCATTCCAGGCAGCAGGATTTGATCCTGGCTTCGATCGTCTCCGGCAAGCTGAATGAAACGCTCAATTCGAAATGCTCGAAGGGAGCCGACGGGCGGCCGAACTGGCGACGCTGGGACAAGGACATCATTTTTGATCCTGCGAGCCCGATGGGTAAACTATTTGCTGCAGTCAAGGAACCGGCGATGTCGAAGGGCTTACCGGCAATCGTGGTGACGTGCGGCGAAGACTCGACGATCTATCCTGTCGGGGCCGATGCGACCGAAGATTCGATCATTTCAGTTCTCACTTGCGGAGCGAGTTGATTATGGGTTCCAGCATTTCTCCGAACGAAATTCTGTTTGACGACGATACGCCGGACGATCATCCGGCTTTCGAACCTCCTGAAGGGTTTGCGAAGGGGATTCGAACGGACGAACCAAGGGGATTCGGCGCGGAGATGCCGACATTTCCCAAGGAACTTGTGATTCCGAGATCGGAATGGATTCCGCGCATTCAGGAAATGGAAGAAACGCAAACTCGGATCAGTGATTTGATTCGAAAAGTGCGGATGCCCGTCAAAATGCAGACGATCAATTACTGCTGGGAATTCGCGCTCATGAATGCGCTCCAGGTGATTTGGTTGCAGCAAGGCCAAGGCTTGATTTCACTGTCGCCCGCGTTCGGCGGTTGCCAAATCACTGGTTTCAGAAACGTCGGCGGCTGGACCTTGGACGCGCTTCAATTCAACGTTGAGCATGGGGCCTGTCTGTCATCGACGTGGCCTGACAATGCGATCGATCACCGATATCTGACGGCCGAAGCCAAGGCTGAAGCGTTGAAATATCGCATCCTGGAATGGTGGAATCTTCAGCCGCGGAATCTTGATGAACTCATGTCGTGTTTGCTGCGAAGAATTCCGGTTCCATGCGGCGACAGCGATTGGGGCCACGAGACGTTGGCGGTCGATCCGGTCTACGTCAACGGAACATTCGGCCGCCGAGGATGGAACACTTGGGGCGAAAATTGGGGCGATTATGGATTCTTCATTCGCGCCGGAAGCAAGGCGCCGGCGGACGATGCGCTTGCTCCACGAACCGCAATGGCTTCCTGAAAGGTCGATCATGATTCGATTCTGTTTGATCGCATCGTTGCTGGTTCCGTCCGTCTGCATGGCTGAGATCAAATTCGGGGAACTGCCGAAACCGTCAGCGCCAAAGGCCAGCGAACCGGAGAAACCGGAAGCGGCGCCAACTCCTCATGCGGAAGTCTCCCGGGTACTCGGGCTGCTGCCGAAGCCTGAAGTCGCGTTCGTCGATTTCGGTTGCGGGGCCGATGCGCGATGGTGCATTGCTGCGGCAGAGAAGTGGGGTTGCAAGGCCATCGGAATCGAGATCGATCCGACTCGGGCCGCGTTGGCGAAACGTCGCGTGAAGGAAGCCGGCCTGGAGCGTGCTGTAACGATCGTCGAAGGGGACGCAATCACGACAGATGTTCAGGCTGACGTGGGGGTCGCGTACCTGTACCCTGCGGTCATGGATCGACTGAAGCCACGGATTGAAAAGCTTCGGGCGTTCGCTTCGTACATTCATCAGCCGGCGGGAATCGCTGCCGTCAAGAATGGTGACTCGTGGATTTATACAGGGCCGATAGCTGTCGCGTCGCAACCTCGCGCGGCGGTCTGGAATGGGCAGTTATATTCAGGTCCGCTCTGTTCAAACCCAGCTTGCGGGATGTGTAATTCAATCCGTTCGCAACTCTCACAACGGACGGCTGCGGAAACCGTATCGCCTGCGAAAGGTCATTACGAGACTCGCAAATTCTGTAACGGTCGATCATGCTGGTTCGCCAACGTTTGGGTTCCTGACAATTGAATCGTCGTTCAATTGGTCGACTGACATTCTGGTCATGGTCTGTTGATTCATTCCAGCATAGGGCTATTGATGTGGTGGATGCTGGCCGAAGACATTTCTGCCGTGCCGACTGGCGGTCAATTCGTGACGGCCGGGACGGTGGCGCTCGCCGCCCTGACGGCATTCTTTTCTTGGCTGACGAACAGAGATCGGCTGAAGTTCGATTTCGAAAAGAACAATCTGAGAAAAGACAATGAGCGATTGACGGCAGACGTTGCGGAACTGCAAGCGGATGCGCGGCAATGCCACGAGGACAAGGAAGAACTCGTCCAGGCTCTCAGTGAAGAACGTCGCGATCGAGAGGCGCAATTCAAGAGCCTGAACGAACGATTGATCGAACTTCGTGAAATGGCGGAGCGCAAAACATGAGCGATGAATCGTTCGTCATTACCGATTTCGACGCGAGGGGCGTTGTCGGAGAGGCCGTGCCGATGATCGGCGTGCGGCAAAAAGACGAGAAAATCTATTGGTCGAACTCCAGCGTCGAATCCCTGTTTGGCTGTGAGATCATTCGCGGGCTGCGCGGTGAGCGGTTTGATTCGCTGATGCCGGAACGTTTCAGGACGGTCCACGAATCGCATTGGAAGCGTTACTGGAAGCGGCCTGTCCTGCGTATGATGGCAACGCGCCCCCTGGAATGTCGCCGAACGGACGGAAGCGAATTCAAATCAGAAATTCTGTTGATCCCCTGCAAATTCAGCGGTGAAAAGGGCTGTATGGTCGTTTTCGTGCCAGAATCAGCCAAACTGGACGACAGCGCAATCCATTGATGGTCTTATAAAAACACAAGACATTGCGACGGATGAATCGCAACGGTACAGTCGCCCCATTCAATTTGAGGGGGCCGACGATGGACGAACTCAGGGATCATTGTTTGGCTGGCGCCGCCGTCGGGTCTCTCGCTTCAATTCTGCGATTCAAGCCGAATAAGAGCGGCCTGTTGATTGCGGTGTTTCTCGGTTCGTACGTTGAGGTTCTGGCAACATTTCTGTTCAATGGGGCGGTCGCGTATCTTTTCGGCCCTGCGGCGTGTGAAATGCTGCTACCCTTGTGCGGGGTCGAAAAAACGCAGAACGCTTGCATTGCTCTCGGCGGGGCGATTGCTCTGGCATGTCCCTGGATCTTCAAAAACCTCTTGCCGCTCTTGTCGTTAAAGCTGGAGACGTTCGTTAGAGCCTTGAATCCCAAGTTGATTCTTGAGAGATTGCTGCGGTTATGGGGCGACGATAAAAGGGGCTCAAAATGACCGAACAGGAACGCGAACGCGCAGAAGTGGAAGGTCAGGCGCTGGCTGACGTCGTCACGGAGAAGATTCGCGGCGAGATTTGGAAGGCGTCGGCGACCTGGTCAGCGATTGCCGCCTTCATCCTGTTATGCTGTTACAGGTCCGATTTCGCGGTCCTGCGGGCCGAGATCCGAAGCATTAAGGCCGGTCCGGCTGCCATGCAGCAGCAACAGGTAACGTTTAAGGGCGCCGACTCCGAAGCGGAGTTACGGCATCAAAGGATCTTGCACATTCTCGCACAGGGAAAATCGAATGCCGCGAACTTGCACGGACATCCAGACCGATTACACACAGGTCAAAGCCGAGATCACGAACAAGGAAGCGGAGATCACGGATCAGCAGGCGACGGTGACGGAGGCCGGGGCGGCATTAGACGCAGCGAATGCAACGCTGACGACCTTGCAGAACGATCTGATGGAGCTTCAGACGACGAAGGATTGTCTGGAAAGTGAGGCTTCGATGCACGATCCCGTCTGTTCGCTGAGTTAATCGCGAAAGATTGTGATCCGACGGCGGATGTCTTGCGTTGACGCTTTTGCGTCCGTAAACTCAATCCGCCGAACTGGAAATCCGGTACTGTCCGCCAACTTTGGACATGGGGGGTGACCGATGAATGACAGGCATTCTCTCACCGACCACAGTTGGGTGATGATTTGGCTTGGAGTGACAGCCGTTGTTGCATTTGTGATTGGTCGCCTGACACACCATTCGCAGATCGCAGATGCCATACGGATTGTCGGATACTTGGTGTTCTGCTCTTGTCTACTTCCGCTGATTGCTGGCCTGAGTCGGCTGCAAAAGAGAATGGATGACAGGATAAGTCTGAACAAGAGCCGTCAGCAATTGCAAAACGCCAAGAACGAGAAGCACGATCGTTAGTGTCTTGATGTGTACTGTCAGGTCTCGGACTTCAGCTTGGAGCTTGAGATTCTCTTCGGTAGCCAGTGAGCTTTCCGCTGCGGCGGCATCCATCGCCATTGCCGACTTGCGGAACTGAACGCGATAATCAGTTAAACCAATGCGCCGAAGGCAGAAACACCAATCTGCCCAAAGAGCGGTGATGCGCAAGAGATAGGGTCTTTACTCGGCAATTGAGAACGTTTCCGAACGCCGGGACGCTTCTGCCGCAGCCAAGAGCAGTTTCTGACCGTCCGGGGTCTTGACGACGATGGCGAGCGCATCGAGGATCACAGGTTCGCCGAAAGTGACGATGACTGCTTCCATGATCGAAACCGCCTGTTTCAGTCGAAGTTCGTCCTTGGCCTGTTTGTTCTCTGGCATCGCTCAAAATCTCCTGTTGCCCGTCTGAACGCACGAAACCGGGTTTTGGATCATTCCATCATTCTTTTGATCCGAACGGACTGACGAAGCGTTGACAGTCTCAGCGGTTGTGATACGATCAGAACGTCGATTTGGCAATCGGCACAGATCACTACAACCGCAAAGTCCAATGGACTCGAAGTGGATTGAGCATGTTCGTAGTGGTCCGTGCTTGATCCCGCCCGCCAAGGCCGAGTCCATTGGACTTTTCGCTTTGACGGCTCGCCAATTGACCGCATGAAACTGGGCATGGTCAATGAGCGGTGCAAGTCCGACGCCCGACGCCTATGCGTGACTGAGGCTGAGAGACCATCTGCGGAAGCCGGGATGAAGCCGTCATCTGCTTTCTTGCAGCACAGATCCCATACTATCTTCCGGCTCATGAAGTCGTGGGATAGTAGGGAAACTGTCGCTGCAAAAACCGAACAAAGCCATCATTCACAAGAAACAATTCAGGGGTTTAATCGTGGCATGGAACGAAGAACAAAAGGCTCGCAGTGGAGAATTTGTAGGCTCCAAAAAACTTGCGTGGCGGCTCTCGAATCAGAAAAGGCTCAAGTCCGCATTTCCAAAAGCAGAACAACGATTCTGCAAGGTGATCGACAAGTTGTGCTCTCATTTGAACGGCTCTTGCAAGTCGTTGCTGCGGTATCAACGACAGAAGTTATTCTCAATCGATTCAGAAATATGCTTCTACGTCGATTTCTACTTCAAGGCGTGGAAGTTGGCTGTAGAAATCGATGGTGACTCACATTCCAGCGCCGATGCGAAAGAAAAGGATCGATGGAGAGAGGCGATGATTTCTTCGAATGGAATTCTCTTTCTTCGATTCCACAACAATCGCATTGAAACCGATGATTGGTGGAACATCGAGGATGATTTCTTGAGGGCCGTGTTCTCGACGCCGGAGCGTGCCAGCATGAAGACAACGCTGAGAAATGGGTTGTCATCTCTGAGTTCCCGTGGCCGTCCGTCGTGATGCTTCTGTAGGCTGAGAAATGTTTGATCCAATACGGCTGATCGTGCGTTATTCGGCCGTGTCTCGTGTTCTCAATGCTTCAGGGGGATTTGCAAATGGAAAAAGAAGTTGCGGTCATTTCGTCATCGTCGGAAGGCTATCGGATTCGGATCAGCGCGGAACAGCATTGGTTTCCAAACGGAATCGCATTGGCTGAAGCGCATGCGGTGCTGCTGATTGAGTTCGCCGCTCTTAAGGCAAGGATCAACGATTTTGACGAACTCGTGGATTCCTACGCAGATAGCAGTCCGATCAGCGATTGGCAAAAGGCATATACCAACCTGATCGGTGAGGTCAACGCCATTGTCGGCAAAAGCGAACGAATGTTTTGAATCAGGGAGTGCTTCGATGCTACGCGGAAACGTCATGGGCTCATGGGATCTTCCAAAGATCAGTTATGAGCTCTCAGCCATCAAAGGCAAGGGGCCGCTTGGCCGGATTCGAACGCTTGGAACAGTCTTGCGATACGGTTTCTTGTGCGGTCGCATGACCGGTGGAAAGGTGACAAAAGTGGACGTCGACGGCATGGTTGAGAAATGGATGAAGGCAATCATTGGAATGTCTCTGGCACACTCGAAAGACGAGTTCGACGCTGAAGACGCGAAGTCAGACGAACTGATGACTCCGCTTTTGACGGCTCCGATCAAGCAGGTCAGGGAGTTCTACCAGAAACTTCGGGACGGTCTGAAAGCGAATCCCCAAGTCCCGATGCTGGTATGGATGGGATTCGAAGCGTGGGGCGAAATCGAGATTGACAAGTCCGTCGATGACATTGGGATCAAGCGGCTGAAAACGAAACTGGCCGGCGAGATTGCCGATATCGTGGAATTGCCGATTCGCGACCAGATCCCCGAAGCGATCAAGAGGGCATTGCGCTGGCGCGATCCTCAGACGCTGGAAGCTGTCAAGGAAACTCTTCAGGCCGGGGCAAAGCCGAAACTTGTCGGGCGTCAAAGCTGTCTGTTCCTGGAAGGGGGCAAAGGCCGGAAGAAATTCAGCGTGATGCTATGATCCTGATCGACGGTAAAGAGTGGCGCCCGATCGCGTTTGTCGACGAATTGGTTCAAAGGATTCTGGTTGACGAAAAAACGGAAACGCGGCGGATTGCTCGAGTCTTGCCAAACCGACCGTTTCCAAAGTCGCCATACGGAAAGCCTGGCGATCGGCTTTGGGTCCGGGAATCGTTCGCGACGTTCCAACTGGTCGAACAGTCGGCGGCCGGGGTTCCGTGGGGCTTGGCTTCGTCGAAGATCGAAGACGCGGACTTGGTTGTCTTCCGGGATGGGTCGATCAAATGGCGTCCGGGAAAGACGGTCGAAACGCGCGTCCATGTCCAAGTCGCGCGGTTGGCTTCTGCGATGGTATCGGGTTACACATTCCGGCCACCGATGCACCTGCCATTTTGGGCGCATCGAATTGACCTGGAAGTCAAAACGGTTCTGGTCGAACAGTTGCAGCAGATCACGGAAGAGGCGGCGATTGCGGAAGGCTTCCAGCTTCGGGGGGACAAATATGATCGACCGATTTATGCGCGGGAGCAATTTCGGAACAAATGGAACGACATCAACGGAGGCCGGAAAGACGCGCAGGGGCGGCCGGTGAAATGGGACGACAATCCGACGGTTTGGGTTGTGACTTTCGAACGGATCAAATCGCGAGACGCTAAAGATTCCGCGGAGAAGAAGTGATCCGATCGAAGATCCATTCCGTTACTTGACAAATCAGGGTCAAAAGTCGGCATCGCTTAACACGCACAACGGGGCAAGAAGCAGACTCACTCAACTTGCGGGAAGCAATCATGGCGAAGAAAGCATCACGTCGAGAAATGGCTGAAGCAGAAACCGAAGGCGAAGACGGGCAGTACAATCTGCTGATTCAAAACATTGGGCCGATTGAACTGGCTCGATTCCCATTTCAGCCGGGCCGAATCACTGTTGCCTATGGTTCGAACGGCGCCGGTAAGTCGGAATCTCAGGCGGCATTTAACGCTGTAGCCGGTCTTGGAACGGACGGCGTCACCGTGCGCGACGGTTGCGAAGCAGGCCGAATCTCCGGCTTCGGCCGTGAGGTCAAGTTCACGCTGAAGCGATGCACGCCGACCGGGGAAATCGGTGTCTATGTCATCGAGGAAGGATTCTCGCTGGCTCGATTCGTGCGGCCTGGCTTCAAGGATCCTGCGGCGAACGACCGGCAGCGGCTGAAAGACTTAGCGTCAGTGCTTGGAATCGAGATCCCGCAGGAAAAGGTCTGGCAACTCGTCGGGGGCTTCGAGGAAGAGCGACGGAAGATCGAAGAATCAGACGAGCCGATCGACAAAAAGGCCGAAGCGCTTACAGTAATCAAGGCCAAGGAGCGCAAGGTCTATAATGCGATCGTCTCCGAAAAGACGACCAAGGCAAAGGATCCTGCCGAATATGTCGCTGCTCTGAAAGCTGACTGCGACCGCGTTGCGCTCGAAAACGAAAAGACGGTCCTGATCCTCAAATCAGAAGCGAACGGACTTGAAGACACTCTGCCGAAGTTTCCCGAAGGAACCGTCACGGATGCCGAAGTCCTATCGGCCAAACTCGCTGACGCAGTCCAGGCGAAGCGCGAACTGGAGCGAAGGAAAGAGACTGCCGACGATGCCGAACGGCTCGCAAAAGAAGCGGAACGCATCATGGCAGCCGGTCAGGGACAAACGCCGGAAGCGGCAGAACAATTGATCGTCGCTGCCAAGGCGGAGATCGACGAATCTGAAAAGCTGATCCTTGAAGCGGAAGCGATACTCAATCGGGAAAGAACTCGGTTGGAAGGGCTGAAGCGACGGCTTGCTGATGCCGAGAAAGCGAAGCAGGAAGCGATCGGCAGACAACAGGAGATCCAGGGAGCCCGTGCCGCGTTGCAGCAGAAAATCAATCGACCGTCCGATACAGAATGGTCGACCGCGGAATCAGCAATCAAGGCGGCTGAGGAAGCTTTGGCGCTCGGCTCGAAGATCCGTGAAGCCGACAGAACTCGGCAGATAATCGCAGACAAGCGTGCGGAAGCGGACGAGATCGCAGCCGAAGCTGAAGCGTTGAGAGCCGCAGCGAAAGGCGTCGTCGGTTTGCTGGTCGAGCCAATCAATGAGCTTCACTGCGGGATTGAGATCGATGAAGCGAATCGTTTGGTATTCACGGAGCATCCGGTTCGCGGCCGATGCTATGTTGAAGAGCTAAGTTCCGGGGAGGCGTGGACATTGGTTTTGAGACTGCTCGTAAAAGTCGTCGGAAATGACATCCCGGCAATCGTGTCGATCGAGCAAAGCGCGCTCGAAGGTCTTGACGGTATTGCTCTCAAAATGTTCGTCGATGAAGTTGCGAAAACGAAGTTGATGCCGTTTGTGGCAAAGGCAACGGCGAAAGAACTTGAGAACGGCGAACTGGTCAGAGAACCTGTTTTCGGAAAGCTCGTCGATCATTGGCGGGATTTGGCGCGGTCCGTGTGAACTGCTCCGCAATTGGGTGATCGTCTGTCTGAGAAATCTTGAACCCGGTTCAGTGAAGGTGTTCCAATGAAAAAGCAAAGCGTATCGAAGATCCTGGAACTGATCCTGGAAGAAGTCGAAGCCGGCCGGCTGCCGGGTCCAGAATTGATTCGGCAAGGCCGGTCATCGTTGCGAGCGGTAACGAGGTCGTTGAAGGCGGCGACGGACGCGGCGGCGGCAAGTGGCAAGTCAGGCAGGAAGCCGACGTTCGACCGGGAAGCAATCAAGGTCTATCTGCGGAAGCATCAGGACGCGCCAGTCCAGGAATCGGCCGACAAGTTCGGTTGTTCGACGACGTTGATTTCAATTCTGCGGCAGGAAATCAAAAAGGAAGCGAACTGAAATGGCGCATCGTGTGAAAGTCGAATGCCGGTTCGTCATCGAAGTTGAAATCGACATGCCGATCGAGGAACTTGAGTTCTATGTTGAAGAGAACAGTTGCCCTGGAACTGGCAGAGTTGGTTCTGCATTGGAAGAGCACATGGCGGCGCACGAAGCGGCATCAACCTGTTGGGCCTGCGCTCTCCAGGGTGAAAACAAGATACTTGAAATCGATGGCAAGCCGGTGAGCGAATGAGATTCGGTTCTGTCTGTTCTGGAATAGAAGCAGCCTCTCAGGCGTTCTGTCCGCTCGGTTGGAAGGCGGCATGGTTCTCAGAGATCGAACCGTTCGCGTGCGCCGTGCTGAAGTATCGGCATCCGACCGTGAAGAATCTCGGCGACATGACTAAGCTTCCGAAACGGATCCTATCAGGTGAAGTCGAAGCTCCAGACGTTCTGTGCGGGGGTTGTCCCTGTCAAAGCTTCTCTTTTGCTGGCCTTGGCGAATCTCTCGATAATGCGCGCGGTCAACTCACTCTGATCTTTTGCGAGATAGCCGATGCAATTGACGCTGTTCGACAACGAGCCGGATTGCCTGCCTGCATCGTCTTCTGGGAAAACGTCGAAGGGGTCTTGTCCACAAGAGACAACGCATTCGGATGCTTCCTTGGAAAGCTCGGTGGAGACAATCAGCCGATCGAACCGGGGCCGAAGCCGGAAGCAGGGAAATCAAGTCAGTTCTGGCGATGGGCAAAGCCTGACGAATCTTGCCCGGTCTGGCGTCATGTTCCGAAGTGGCCAGTCGCAGGTCACGTTATGGGGCCGACAAGATCAATCGCGTGGCGAGTTCTCAATGCTGAATTTTTCGGTCTGGCACAACGGCGCAACCGTGTGTTCGTTGTTGGAAGTGCTCGAAAGTGGTTCGATCCCGTCAAGATACTTCTTGAGTCCGAAGGCGTGCGCCGGGATTCTCCGCCGTGCAGAGAAAAGGGGGAAGTCGTTGCCGGAACCCTTGAGAGTCGCGCTCGAGGCGGTGGCTTTCCGGGGACAGACGCGGCATGCAGCGGAGCATTACAGCCAGTTAGAGTTCATCCCCGAAGTCTCTTCGCCCCTGATGGCGCAAGCGAATGAAACGGGCGGCGATCGTCCGCCTGGCTCAACAGTCGATACAGTTGGGCAACCAGTTGCCCAAGCGTTGCGCGGTGAAGGGTTTGACGCCAGTGAAGATGGAACCGGGCGTGGCACGCCCATCGTCCCCGTTGGATTCAGAGTTCACGGCGAAAACAGCGTTGCAATGAACAATCTGGCAGGAACAGCAAACGTTGCCGATCAGGTCGAATCAGTCAGAGCTTTGGATTCAAAAGGCGGTTACTCGGCGAGTCAGTGCGGAAACATCGTCATGCAGCCGATCGCAGTGAATGCACGACAAGACCCCGATTCATGGTCGGGCCGAATCGGCCCGCTGGACTCGCTTGGTTCGACGCATGCGATATGTCAGGCGATACCGTTCGATACAACTCAGATTATGAGTCCTGGAAATTGGAGCGTTCCCAAGGCCGGGGACGCATGCCATCCGTTGGCGGCGACTGCTCATATTCCAGCAATCGCCTTCAGGGCATGCGGACAAGATGGCTTTAAAGCAGGTGAACAATCTCCGCCGTTATGCGCGAGTGATGGCGGCGGAACCGTGCCAACTGTTGCGTATCAGTGTCAAGGTTCAAACGTCGGCGAGATGGGAGCATTGAGGGCCGGGAACGGAAATGAGAGCGGCGGTGTTCCATTCGTGTTTCAAACACGTTGCAGCAGAAACGACAGAGGATTGCCAAGCGAAGTCGTTCCGGCGCTCACTTCCTGCGAAGGCGGGAGTCATGCAGACACGAAGCCTCATGTTGCAGGCGGCGGTTATGTGGTCCGAAGATTACTTCCAATTGAGTGCGAAAGATTGATGGGATTTCCAGACGGGTGGACGCTCGTGAAATATCGCGGCAAGCCGGCAACCGACGGACCTCGCTACAAAGCAATCGGGAATAGCTGGGCGATTCCATGCGTGCGTTGGATCGGCGAACGAATCGACGCCTTCGTGAAAGGCATGGAAGATTCCGTTTGAAATCTTCGGAATTATCCGAACGAATTTGTGATCCGTCTGCGAAAACGTGCGTTGAATAAGGCCAAGTTCGATCCTCAAACACTCATTGTTTCGGCGGAAGCAGATGTCAATCAACAGTCAGTATTCAAATGCTGAATCGGCATTACATCATGCCTTCGTCGGACCGTCTTCTCTTTGTTCCGTCGTCTGTGAGTGCGGTCGTTGTTATTTCGTCACGGCGCGCGGGCACGGTGATTATGACGATGGCGAACTGGACGGATACAAGTCGAAAGCCGAAAAGGATCCAGACAAGTACGTTGAATGTTGGGCTTTCGATTGCGTAGATCTGGTTCGGATCGGCAATCGAGAACTGGTCATTCAATGCGCCTGCGGTGAAGCCCGGAGGTATCTGGAATTCTTCGAACAGAACCGTGACCAGTTGGCTGATTTCATAGCCGAACGACTGAAAGAAGAAATTGGCGAACTGGAGCGGCAAATAGAACATGCGCGGCGGCGTTCTCGCGCGATGGACGATTGGAATCGGGCCCGAAGCCCGGATTATTTCAGGGGATCGGGAATATGAAATTGACCGTCAATCGGCTTTCGTTTTTGAAGGCGCTGCAAACTGCGGACAGAGCGGTTCCAGTCCGAACAATGAAGGATATTTTGAAAAACGTCAAATTGGTGTCGACGACGAATCAGATCGTCTTGACGTCAACGGACGGTGAGATCAGTCTTCGAATCGAAGTCGCAGACGTCACGCTGGCGGATGGCGGCGAATGCCTGTTGCCGACTTCACGACTGATTCAGATCCTGAGTGAATTGACGAACGATGCCGAAGTTCGGTTCGACATCGACAATCGGGAAATCTGGATTCGCGGCGGCCTCTCGGAGTTCAAGATACTGACGGAAGATCCGCGAGAATTTCCACCGGTCGCGACGTTCACTGACGAAGCCTATTTCAGAATGAATAGTTCCGACTTGAGGAGACTTATCAAACGAACGATCTTTGCATCCGACAGCGAATCGACGCGCTATGCTCTCGGCGGGATTCAGGTCGAGTTCGCGAATAGTCTGGCCATCTTTGCGGCGACTGATTCAAGACGTTTGGCAGTCGATCAGGCGCCATGCGAGAAAGTCGGGTCACCGTTGCCGCCAAGCATTCCGCCAGTCGTCCCGCAGAAGGCGATGAAGCTTTTACTGTCACTCGCCGAAGATGAAGGATTTGCCATGATTGCCTTCAATGCGAATGGCTTGTCCGTCAAAGTCGGCTTGGCGGTCCTGACAACTCAGTTCGTCCAGGGGCGATTCCCTGACTGGCGGAAGGTCATGCCGACGTCGGCCGAAGTGACGATCGATCTGGTCTGCGCGCCATTCTTCGGTGCGATCAGGCAAGCGATGATTATGAGAAACGAAGAGTCCCGTGCGATTGACTTCTCATTTTCAAAGGGCAAGCTTCGGCTGAAGGCTGAAGTCGCGGACATGGGGGCCTCGAAGATCGACATGCCGATTGCCTATGACGGTGCTGGCATGGAGATTTCATTTGAACCGCAATACTTCGCCGACTTCCTGAAAGTGTTGGACAGCAGCCAGCAGGTTCAGTTGAAGTTGATTTCGAAGGATGATCCCGCGCTTCTGCAGATTGATGACTATCGGTGCATTATCATGCCGTTGTCGAGAGATAAATGATGAACGCGAATCAGGAAGTAACGAAGGCGACGATTGAGTTCGAAGGCGTTCCTTGCACTGTCTCGCGAACTTCAGGGAAACGTGGCCGGGCCGGAGCGAAAGCAACGCTGCATGCTGTGCGAGGACTTCATTCGCCGCGGCAGGTTTTGGATGCCTACAAAGCGGCGTCCAGTGTGGCGAAGTCGGTCGATACGGTTTGGACGGATCATGCGCCGGACCGGGAAAATGTCGGGAAGGATTATAGATCTGGCGTGATTCACGGCTTTCAATGGCGGGCCGATTGGTCGACCGGTTGCCGGGTTTATCTTCTCATAGGGACGGAATATCGGCATCGTGAAGACGTGCGAATTGCGATGGCGGACCTGCGGAAGTTCTTTGAGGAACGATTGCGAACTCTGCCGGATTGTGTCGAAGCGATCAGTCATGCGGACCAGAGAGCTTGGGACCCAGAATGAACAGCGAAGCGGACAGAATTATTGCCGGGATGAAGGTTTGGTATGTGGACGAAAAAAGGAAACGCGACATGCGGTCTGGAGACGATCAGCGTGACCGCACTCCGCAGCAGGTTGTGTGGGATAGTGCCATCCTTGCGGCGGCAGAATTCGTGCGAAGACGTCATGGCGGCGATGAAAAGTTGGCCTTAGAAATAATGGGACTGTTGTCCAATAAGCTTCCGAAGTCCTGAAATCATCTGGAACGGCTTCCAGTTTCGAATAACTGACCAATGGGACGTCACGTTGAGTCAGTGTCATTTTTAGAAAGGCGAAGAAATGAACATCGACAAGGAGCCGAACGCACTCAAGCCACATTGGCCAGAAGGACTCCTCGGAGAAACTGTCTACCGCGTTCCATGCGACGACAAGGGCCGTAGCGGCGGAAGTTGGCTTCAAGTGTTCGTAGCTGGCGATGGCGATGTTCATGTTTCAATGCAGGATTGGGAAGACATCCGAGAGGAAGGCAGTGCACCTAATCCCATTCCAAGCATCCGCGTTCGGACTTATGCTGGCGGCGGCATGAATACGAGAACACGCCAAGCTTTGCTATGGTTGGCCGATGCGATCAGGCGAGATATGGAAGATAATCCACATCAGGTGGAGTTCTGAAAGGCGCGCGATGTCCGAACTATTGAACACGTTCGATCAGTACATTGTCGCGACCGTCTGCGGCCTGAAAGAAATCAGGGACAATCCAACGCCTGCGAAGATCGACAATCTATTGGTCGACTTGCAGACTTTGACTCTGATTCAGGATCCGTACATTTCACGCTCGGAGTTCAAGAGAAGGGCCGGCTATGGATCAAGCACGGTTGAAGAGAAGAGTCGAAGGCCGGAAGCTGGCGCAAGCGATCCTGGAGCTTGTAACGCTGGTTCATCAGGATGAGGTCGACGGGTTCCTGGACGAACTCAGATCGACTCTTCAGCCGAAAGAAGTCTTGAGCGAAGTCGTCGCAGAGCAGCGGAAACTTTCTGAACTGTCGGCGGTGACGCTGCCGCGCGGGATCCATGCCGGGGAACGATTGGACGACG
>Ga0310810_10000162_pt1 | contig 68396 bp, 62 predicted proteins | sample NCmetagenome_FD_207641 | JGI IMG/M metagenome (GOLD analysis project Ga0310810, IMG submission 207641) | Soil microbial communities from experimental microcosm in Duke University, North Carolina, United States - NC | ecosystem: Engineered > Artificial ecosystem > Soil microcosm > Unclassified ...
GAAAGAGGCGCCCTCCGGCGTGCCTGTTCCAGCCGATGAAACGAATCTGCTTGCCGGCGCTCAGCTCTATGGGGAGCACTGTGCGGTGTGCCATGGCACAGTCGGGCGACCCGAGACTGCGATCGCCAAGGGCATGTTTCCGAAACCCCCGCAGTTCTTTCAAGAGCACGGTGTAACCGATGATCCCGCAGGGGAGACTTTCTGGAAGGCGAAAAACGGCATCCGGCTCACGGGCATGCCGGGGTTCGGTGCATCCTTGAGCGAACAACAGCTTTGGCAGGTGAGTTTGCTGCTGGCTCATGCCGATAAGCTGCCGCTGAGCGTTCAAAAGGTGCTAGGCGGTGCGCCGGCCATCAGCCACCCTGCGCAACACTGATCGTGGTTGGCTAGGCAACCCGTGAGTATGGCTTGCTTCGGGCGATTCGCGCTCATTCCGCATCATGCGAGTTCATCCTCCTTTAGCTGCGTGTATTTGGAAGGGTGAGTACAGATGGTGCAGCCATGTTCAAGACCGCTCCGACTTAATGAATTCAGGATTGTGAGCAATTGCGGACAGCTTCCGGACGATTAGTCTGCTAACTTAATACCGCCCGGTATTCTACTCAAACCTTCCACGAAGTCATCGTTCAGGCGCGAGCCTGACGCTGGCCTTTATTACACAGGAGAAGTTATGCGGCACATAGAGCGAATCATCCTAGCAATCGGTGTCTCGACGGCATTTTTGGCTGCCCAGACGGATCCTCCAGGCAGGGCGGGCCGCCTGAATTACATTAACGGCCCGGTGTCTTTTCAGCCGGCGGGTGTCACCGAGTGGGTGGACGCTACCATCAACCGTCCGCTGACTACCGGTGATCATGTCTGGGTGGGTGAGGGCGGACAGGCGGAGATTCACGTCGGATCGACGGCGCTACGCTTGAACTCCAACACCGCGTTCCAGTTTCTGAATCTGGATGACCAGACCGCGCAGATCCAGCTGTCGCAGGGCACACTCACGGCCCGCGTGCGGAATTTCGGGCAGAGCCAGAATCTCGAGATCGATACCCCGAGCATGGCTTTCACCGTGCTTCGTCCCGGTGAATACCGGGTTGGCGCCGATCCCGATTCGCAGACCAGTACCATCACGGTGCGCGTGGGCGAGGGCGAAGTCACGGGCGGGGGACAGACGTTCCCGGTGCATGCCCGCGAGCAGGCCATTGTGAGCGGCGGCGACCAAATCACCTACGACGTCGAACCCGCTCCTGGACCGGATGCCTGGGACCAGTGGAGCACTTCGCGTGACGGCCGGGAAGACCGGTCGCCATCGGCGCGCTATGTATCCCGCGAAGTGCCCGGTTACGATGACTTCGATCAGTACGGCCAATGGCGGAGCGAGCCTGGCTATGGCCAGGTCTGGCGTCCCACAAGAGTGGCTGTTGGCTGGGCGCCCTATCACGACGGGCATTGGATATGGGTCGCCCCATGGGGCTGGACTTGGGTGGACGACCAGCCGTGGGGATATGCTCCCTCGCACTACGGCCGCTGGGCCTCCTTCAACGATGGCTGGGGCTGGGTGCCTGGACCGCTCGACGTGACGCCGTATTACGCGCCGGCGCTCGTGGGATGGGTGGGCGGTGGCCGAGGCGGCTCTGGCTTCAGCGTGGGCTTCTCGTTCGGCAGCGCTGCAGCCGTAGGGTGGTTTCCACTGGGGCCGCGCGATCCTTACATGCCGGGTTATCACACCAGCCAAGGTTATTTCAATCGGGTGAACAACACCAACACGACGATCAATAACACCACCATCAACAATTATTACAACGACAGCAGGAACTCCAATAACACCATCACCAACGTGCAATACGCGAACCAGAACGTCCGGAACGCCGTGGTGGCGGTCCCACAGAACACATTCGCCAACGGCCGTCCGGTAGCTCAGAGTTCCCGGCCAGTGCCGGCTTCGCAGCTGGCTACGGCCCGTTTCGCGGCGGCTCCGGCGATCGCGCCACAGCAGGCCAGTGTGCTCGGCCCACGGGCTGGCACGTCATCCAGCGCTCCACGCCCGCCGGCCAGCGCGTTCAGCCGGCCGGTGGTGGCGCGCACCGCTCCTCCTCCAGCGCCGGTGCCCTTCGCGCGCCAGCAGGCCGCGCTGGCCCAGAATCCAGGCCGCCCGCTCGCGCCGGCCGCCGTCCAGCAGATGCGGCAGAGTGCGCCGGCCCCAGTTTCGCCGGTTCGCGTCGTGAACATGACCCAGGTGCAGCGCGTTCAACCGGCGGTTGGCGCCGGACCGCAGGGCGCGCGCCAGCCGCATTCCGCGCCCGGCGTGGCCGCGCAGCCGAGCCCTCAATTGCCGAATCTAGCGCAGCGGCCGAACACTGTTCCGTCGGCGTCAGCGAGCAATCGGCCGGGCGCGCCTCAACCCGCCAACGCCGCCAAGCCGAACGGTCCATGGTCGGCGCCGGTAGCCAGGCCAGGAGCGCAGCCACCGGTCAACGCCGACCCGCGCCAGCAGGGCCGGCAGCAGCAGAATATACCGCCGCCGAACGCTGCTCCGCAGCCTGCGGCAAGCAGTCGGCCGGGCGCGCCTCAACCCGCCAACGCCGCCAAGCCGAACGGTCCATGGTCGGCGCCGGTAGCCAGGCCAGGAGCGCAGCCACCGGTCAACGCCGACCCGCGCCAGCAGGGCCGGCAGCAGCAGAATATACCGCCGCCGAACGCTGCTCCGCAACCTGCGGCAAGCAGTCGGCCGGGCGCGCCTCAACCCGCCAACGCCGCCAAGCCGAACGGTCCATGGTCGGCGCCGGTAGCCAGGCCAGGAGCGCAGCCACCGGTCAACGCCGACCCGCGCCAGCAGGGCCGGCAGCAGAATGTACCGCCGCCCAACGTAGCCCAGCGCCAGAACGCTGCCCCGCAACCTGATGCAAACAATCGGCCGGGAGCGCCTCAACCTACCAACGCCGCCAGGCCGAGTCCATCGTCGGCTCCACTCTCAAGGCCAGGGGTGCCGCCGCCCGACGCCAACGCACGACAGCAGAATACGCCGCCGCCCAATGCCCAACGGCCGAGCGTTTTCCCGCCATCGCCCGCAAAAAATCGCCCGAGTGAGCCGAACGTAGCGCAGCGGTCGAGAAATACTCCGCCGCCTGCGGCAAACAACCGCCCGGCTGAGCCGGCAGCGAACCGGACACAATCGGTGCGCAGCGAAAGGGCGCCCGCACCGCCACAACAGAACCAGCCGCAGGCGCAGCAGCGTCCACAACCCCCGCAGCGCGCGCAACCCCAACGGGCTCAACCAGTGGAACGAGCGCAAGCGGCACGGCCTCAGCCCGAGTCCAAGCCCCATGCGCCCCAGTCGGACTCGAGGCCGCAGAAAGAGAAGGATCGTTCGAATAACTAGCGGGCGGTCCTCTTCGACGAATGTACGATTTGGCACGCGCAACGAGGGAAAGTGTCCAATTTTGCACAGACCCTAAAACAAGGTTCTGTTAGGGTAATGCGTGCGACGGCCCGGAACGAGCCGGGATGCAGAACGTGGACGCCGCCAGACCCATATGACCTCCAAAACGAAGCCGCATGCTGCGACATCCAGATTGAAGCGGATGGCAGTGAGTATAGAAAGACTGTTCGGGGAAAACAATCGCACTCGCCAAGTATCGCTCTCGCTAGCCGGAATTCTAGCCTTGCTCCTACTCCTTGGGCCGGCCGTTCCGGAGGAGTTGCGAGCGGAAGCCGGTTCGCGGCTTGCGAGCCTCGCTCAGTATCTCGACACGTCGTTGGCCGGCGCCTGGCATTCCGCCTTTGTGGCGCCCGGATTGGACCATCGCGCGGGCATTTCCGGAAATCATGACGGCAGTGGCTCGCAGCCTATTGGTGCGTCGCCTATTTTGACGGGAGGCGATACGCATCCTTCAGAAGGCGCCAGCGAGAGTCTCATCGACTTCAACGGCCCAGGTTCGTTCGGCGGCGGCTCTGAGTCGAACTCACGCGACCGCGTTCTCAGTGACATACTCCAAGATGGCAATCTGGGCGGCCGCGGCAGATTTGGGGCGTTGGCCGGCAGTTCCGCGAGTGGCAACGGTTCCGCCGGTTCTGGTAGTAATGGCCATCAAGAGTCCGCCGTCATGGGTGGGTCCGCCGGCGGTGGTGCAGCATCGGCTAGTGCTGCACGTTCATCGTCGAGCACTCACTCGAGCTCCGCGCGAAGCCGGAAATCAGACGGCGCCCTCCGCCTCCCCTATGTAAAACCAGACGTAAAACCAGATGCTCATCAGAATCGAGTTACGGGCGCGGAAAGTGGCTTCGTTTCCGTTTACGACGTGGCCGACGCCTCGTGGAACCAGCTTGGGTCGAAAGAATCCCTAGATGCCCTCAAGCCGGGGGCCTCAAATGGCAGTGGCGCCGGCAACAGCGTTGATCCGACAAACGGCGACCTAGACGGTCATACTTCTCAGGGCGACCAGGGATCGGTCTTGGATGCACCTGTCTTTCGCGACCCACCTGTCTTTAGCGATGCACCTGTCTTCCAAACTGAGGAAAACGATGGCGATAGGCATCTTGACACCCCGAACCCGCCCAACCACATGCCTAACTATGACCCTCACACGGGGGATCCGGGTCCTTTCACCCAATCTCCTTTGACCGAGCCTGATTCCGGCCCGTTGTCGAGCGTTCCGGAACCCGGGTCCCTGGTGCTCATGTCACTAGGACTCATAGCCGTCATTCTCTGGGGCAAGTTCCGGCCGGCCCGCTAAACCCGGCCATCGAAATTCAACGCGTAAGCCACTAAGACCGATAGCCGCCGCCAAGTCGCGGGCGCTTGGCCGTCCTCGGGCTCGAACCAATCAGCGCCCCGCTTTGTGCGTCGCCACAACCCATTCTCCCGTGGCCGCCGCAACCCATTCCCAACAGTGAGCAGTTTTGAACAGACTGGAGGATGATGGCCTGCTAACTTCAGCGATATACATCCCTTGCGGAGGCGGGCTATGGAACTGGGGACTAAGCGACGCGAAACAATTTTGGTGGTCGACGACAACTACGCGATTACTACGCTTGTAAGAGAGTTTCTGGAATTTGCAGGATACACCGTGCTCGTAGCCGGCGACGCGGAGGCTGCGATCAAGCTCTACCAAGACAACCAGTCCGCCGTGGCGCTGTTGCTCACAGATGTGGTGATGCCGACCATGAATGGGCTGGAACTGGCCGATCATATTTTGCGGCTGGAACCACAGATGCGAGTTCTCTTGATGTCCGGTACCGAAGGTGCCAGCCACGGTTTCGGCTGCATCGCGAAACCGTTTACACCATCCGACGTAATCGGCCGCGTGGGTGAGCTGCTGGAAACGCGGCAACCGGCCGGAGTAGCTGCGGCCTGATGCGGATGCCGCGATGAGGCATCTGAACCGTATTCAATGTCCTGGAGATGGGCACCGAAGGTTCTTGTTCGGGACCCGAACATTCCGTCCACCTGCCTATCACAACTTTCAGAGGGCCAAATATTTTGGACTTCCGCCGAGAACGATACATCAAGACATCAAGCATGCGATGGCTGTGGCCTGAGGTGATCGCGATGAGGTCCCTGCCCCGTATTCAACGGGTGATCTTTCACGTAAAACGATTTTCCCTTCAGCGATGCGAATCGATCTGGAAAGTCTATCCATTCGCGCGCCTTCCCAAAGCGGCGATGGCGGCGAAGTGGCTCACAATCGCCGTGGTGGCCGCCATCCCGGTACTCCTGCTGTCGACGCGGAAAGCTCCTGCGCCTGCCGGGCCTATGACGGCTGAATCTGTCCGGTCAATCCCGTTGACCTTGACCGGAGAAGGCGGGCGGCTGAGGCTGGGATGGGAGCGTGAGGCGCGGGCGGTTCAAGCCGGACAGTGTGGCATCTTGTGGATAGCCGACGGCGGCATCCAACGGCGGCTCATCCTGGATGCAAACCAGTTGCGGGCCGGCAAGTTGTTTTATTGGCCGGCAAATAAGGACGTCAGCTTCGAAATCCAGCTGTCCGAAGGGGAGAAGCGAGGCGGTGAGACCGTCTGTGGCAACGAGGCGATCGCTCCGCACGAACCCGAGGAACGTCGCGCTGGCCGGGAGCCACGGGCCGAGAGGACGCCGTCGCGGAGAGTGCATATAGCCCAGCGTCAAAGCATCGAATCCGGTCGATCGGCCGAGGCGGACGGCCACGGGGATGCCCCGATCGAATCGCGCCAGGCGCCTGCATTTGCACCCGCGTTTACGATTGAGGGGGAATCGCAACTCGTCGCGGCGGTGCCGGTTCACGCAGTCCCGGTTCAGGCGGCGAGCCGGATGCCGGCACCTTCCACAGCCATCAGGCCGGCTCTGACGCCCGAGCCGTACAACACGGTGACTGTCGAAGTTGCCCCGGAATCGCGGTTGGGCCGCCTGGCAAGCAAAATACCCTTGCTGCGAAGGCTGCGCCGCCCCCCTGAGTTCTTGCCACCCAGGCCGGTCCGCGAGATCACTCCGGTAGTGCCCGCGGAATTGGGCCGGACGTTGAGGGGAGAGGTGCCCCTGGATGTGCGCGCTTTTGTCAACGAATCGGGGAAAGTGACTTACGCGGAGATGATGTCGAACGTCACCGAGGCCAACCGGCGGCTAGCGAGCCTGGCTGTGTTCGACGCCCGGCGCTGGGTATTTATGCCGGCCCAATTGGGAAAACAGAGGGTGCCCGGTCAGGTGATTCTGCACTATCGGTTCGGCAACCCTCTGCTGGCCGTGGCGCGGCGCCAGCAGTAGGCTCAAGAATTCCTGGATTCTTGAGCAATTTTGAACAGACCACCAATCACGCGTTTGTTAGCTTAGGGCATCGTCAAAGGCGTCGTTAGGGAGGACTATGGAACAGCTCAATGCAAAGAAAACAAATGTGGGGGGCGGTGATCACAGTGAACTTCCCACGTTCGTAAACTCGTTTCTGGAGGATCCACAGGCACACCTCCCGCGCTCGCGAGTTTTCGAGTATGCAGCCGGCCGGCTCATTTATAGCCAAGAGCAGCCTGCCACCGGTCTTTACCTAGTGATCGAGGGAAAGGTTACCGTGTGCCGCAGTGCGGACAACGGCAGGCCGGTAGTGGTCGACATTTATCAGGCGGATGAATTCTTTGGCGAATCCGCATTACTGCGTTTTCCACACGCCCAGGAGCAAGCGGTGGCGCTCGAAGATACAAAAGTGATGATGTGGCCTACAGCCCAGATCGAGAGCATCATCATACTTCGTCCCCAACTCGCCGTCGCTCTTCTCCAGGTGCTGGCGCTGCGATTGTTGGATTTTAAGAGCCGGCTTCACAGCCTCGCCTCGGAGCCGGCGCCGCGCCGGCTGGTGCACACGCTGATCCGTTTTTCAGAACGGCTTGGCCAAACCAATAAAGACGGCTCGGTACAGATGATTCCTTTCACGCATAAACTGCTCGCGCAATATGTGGGGACCTCGCGCGAAGCCATCACTCTTTTCATGAACCGATTCCGGCGCGAAGGTTACTTGGACTATTCGCGAAAAGGGAACATTGTGATTCATCGCGATGCTTTGGCGGAATGGTTGCGACAGCCAACAGCCGCACCGCAAGGGCGTGCGCAGACCGTCGCCATGGCCGGCTAGAGTGCATGCCCCAGCCAGCATGTCTTTGGTTTTTGAACGAGGGGAAATAACGTGGAGGTCAGCCACAACAACTGAATTGAGCGGCAGAAATATGTGAAGATCCTCGACGCTACGTTCCTGCCGCAGCGTTGTGGAGTATGAAAAAGGCCAGGTGAAGGCGCTAAAGATGCCGGGTCAAGACAATCGCTCGTGGATTTGCGGAGCCATTCGTGTGGGCCTTTCGATGATGTTCCTGAACGCCGTCCTCGCTACGGTAACGGCCGCCGAAAACACAATGCCCGAATTGACTGTCGAGGATGTAGTGAGCCGGATGGTGCAGGCGGACGACAAACGGATTGCAGAGTTCCCGGGATATACTGCGAAACGGCGCTACTCCATCGAGAACAAACGGGTGAACAAACGCGCCGAGATTATGGTGCAGGTTACCTGCACAAGCACAGGTTCACGGAGTTTCGCTGTCATATCGGAAAGCGGCTCCAGCATCATCCGATCCCGGGTCCTTCGCAAGATGATTGACGCCGAGGCCGAGGCCAGCCAGCAGGACGGCCGCGAGCGAAACCGCATCATACCGAACAACTACGATTTCCGCCTGACCGGACGCGAGATAACCGACGGGCGGGTGGCCCACGTGCTCGAAATCGTTCCCAAGACGCAGAACCGGTTTCTCATTCGCGGCCGTATCTGGGTGGACGCCGAAGAATACGCGATCACCCGGATCGAGGGTACTCCGGCGAGGAATCCTTCTTTCTGGACGCGGAGCATTCGCATCGTGCACCGGTACGGCAAGACCGGTCCGTTCTGGCTGCCCGTCGTGAACCAATCTCACGCCGAGGCGAGAATCTTCGGAAGCACCGAAGTGATCATTGACTACTTCGACTACCTTTTAAACGGGTCCGTCAGCAACTCGGCGCAGACAGCGCCGAAGCTCGAGTGCTGTGCGGTGCATTAATGGCGTGATGCCGTTTTCGGAACCCTTAGATTCAATCACTCCCGCGTCTCTCCCAACTTCACCCATCTGACGTTTACCGGCCGGGCGGCTGCAGCAGTTCCCAGTGCTCGCCGAAGAATCCTGCGGCCGCCACTTTGCCCGGCCAGCGGTCGTCTGGCGGCGTGGACGTATCGACCACTGCAAAATCCGGCAGCTTGGGAATCTGACGCGCGTTGTTCAGATCGTCGTATTCGCGGAACGTGACGCCGCTGTTGAGCACCACGTACTTTTTCGGATTCAGCGGATTGGGATATATGAGCAGCAGCGCGTGGGTCGCCGCGGGATACCGCGCATTTCCGATCACCACCGCATCCTTCGTCCAATGGATGGGCAGCCGGCCGGCGATGCGCGCCAGCACCTGATTGCTGCCGGGATCGCCCCACAGCACCAGATTGCTCGCGGCGATATCGGCATCGGTGATGGCGGTGTCGTCGCGCACTTGCGCCTCGCCACGGAACTGCCTGCGCCACCGGGTGAGGGCATGTTCCTGTTCCCCGGCGACCCAGTGCCCGATACCGGGCGTCCAAGGCGTGCCGGTGGGCCGCACCATGATGAAGTTCGACAGGAACGCGTCATCGATTGGTCCCTGCAGACCGTGTCGTTTGTGCAGGCCCGGTTCGCCGGTGCCTTCCACCGCCATCCATCGCCCGCCCGATTGGCGGAAATGCGCGGTCCACGAACGGTCCGACATGGGCGCGAGCGCCGCCACGCGTGCGCCATCGATCACCACATCCGGTTTGCGCGTGATGTCCAGCGGGCAGCCGGCGGCCCCCATTTCGAGCGTGAATGCTGCCACGTTAACGCTACGCACGTTCACCGTGTGATCGTCCGCGATTTCAGCATCCAGCCGCGCGCGCTCCCAGTGCTTGCCGAGCGCGTCGATGGTGACCCATTTCATGCGGTTGTACGCCAGCGTCCATGTTGTAAAGCGCACCTGGCGCGGGTATGGATCGCGGCCGCGCTCGGCGATGGCGTCGATGAGCCGGTCAATCGCCACCTTCGAATCGGGATGGTACTTGTGCGCGGTATTGGGTCCGATGATGTGCGTCAACCGCATGCCCTCGCGCGCCATGGCGCCGGCCATCACGTCGGCGGCCTGTTTCTGAATATCGATCTCGCCGCTATAGGCTACGGTCGGACAATTGAACAGGTTCACGGCGTAATCATCGGCGTCGTACAAATGCCACAGCTTTTCTTCCCACCATGAGGGCTGCACGATCTCTTTTTGAAACACCTTCAGGAACTGCGGCGTCTCGCTGAAGCCCGCGCCAGGAGCCGCCGCCGCCCAGTCGCCCGCGTAATGCACGGCGAATTGCCACGCTGCGGCGCCGCCCATGCTGAATCCGCGGATCACGATGCGATTTTCGTCGATCGCATACTGCCGCTTCACGGCCTCCAGCGCTTCGAACAGGTCCACCTCTCCGGCGAGCTTGTTGGCGTTGCAATAGCGGCCGTAGAGATGCAGCACGATGGTGTCGCGCGGAGTAAATTCGCCCGGATTGCGTTCGCGCTCGTAGAGGAAATTGACTTCGCTCAAGTTTTCCTGCCGGCCGTGGAACCACGCATCCAGACGCCAGCGGTGCGGCCCAGTCGGCGAAAACGAAGGAGGAATGACAAGGCCGTAGGGCTGCACGCTGCCATCGATGCGCGAAATATAACCACGGACAACGAGGCCGGTGGCGGCCGACCATGGGGCTTCGCCTCGCTCGAGAGCGTCCGCCCGGGCTTGCCCTTCTTCGAGCAGGACCTTGGCGCGCGCGATGTCGTCTGCCTTGAAGAACTCGCTGTACTGGAGCGCAAACCGGACGGCCTTTTCGTAGATGGCGACGTCAGTCACCAGCGGATTCCAATGCAGTTTCTCAATCCTGGCGTTGAGTCTCGCGAGTTCGGATGCCAGCGCGGCCCGGTCCGCCTCCGGTACTTGCACTCCGGGCGGCGGCACGGTGTGAACTTCTGCCATCAACGGCAGTGCGGCGGCGAGCGACATCACCCACATGCGAATTCTTGTCATGGAAAGGAAATGATATCGCGGATCGAGGCAGGCGCCGCACGGGCCGGCGTTCGCGATTCAAATGATGCGCATCCTCGCCCCGCCACCCTGGCGACGGTCGCTCTCTTGAAAGGCTGTCCGCTAATCCCCGCGCGGATACTCCGATATAATGGGCCCACTTCACGTGTGCGAACCGGCGAGGACCCAAATGACCGAGGCCTGGAAACAGTGGGAAGGCCAAGTCGTTAATGGAGAATTCCACCTGCGCCAGTATTTGGGTGGCGGTGAAAACAGCGCCGTGTTCCTGACGGAGCATGGTGAGCAGCGACTGCCAGCCGCGATCAAACTGGTTCCGGCGCGTCTAGAGAACGCGGAGTTTCAAATCTCCCAGTGGGGGTTGGCGGCGAAACTATCTCATCCTCATTTGATCCGGCTCTTCCAGATGGGCCGGTGCCAGCTGGGCGACATGGCGCTGCTCTACGTGGTAATGGAGGATGCCGAAGAGGACCTGTCGCAAATTCTTCCACAACGGGCGCTCACGCCAGCGGAAGCGCGCGAGATGCTGGAGCCCGTCCTGGACGCACTGGCATACGTTCACGGCCAAGGGTTCGTGCACGGTCACATCAAACCCGCCAACGTCATGGCCGTCGAGGATCAACTGAAAATTTCAAGCGACGGGCTCTGCCGGATCGACGAATGGAGGGGCGCCGTGAGGAAGCCGGGCGTATACGACGCACCCGAGGTCGCAGAGGGCGAGATCTCGCCGGCCGCTGATGTTTGGTCCCTGGGAATGACGGTGGTCGAAGCCTTGACGCAGCGTCTTCCTGCTTTGGATGGGCCGGAACAAGGGGAACCGGTAGTGCCGGAGACACTGCCGGCTCCGTTCCTTGAGGTAGCGCGTCATTGTTTGCGGCGTGATCAACAGCGCCGATGGGCGCTCGCGGACATTGCGGCGGGGTTGCGGCAGACCTCACCCGAGCTACAGGGTTTGACAGGTGCCGGTCCGCAACCGGCGTCAGTCCCCCAGGGTCAGAGAGCTGCCGGTCCACAAGCGGCGTTCGCCAAGTGGCGGTACGTTGTGCCGGGTGTCGCGCTCGGATTGATATTGGTGGCTTTGCTGGTTGGCCCCAGACTGTTCAACCGTCTGCGAACCCCTTCTTCTGAAGTCAAACCGCCGGAGTTCAAGCTTGAACCGGCGCCGAAGCCGGTGACGCCTGAAGCGGGGCAGTCCAGGCAGCGAACTGACGATGAAAAGCAAGGTTCTCCTCAGGCCGCTCCAGCGCGGACGCCGGTCCAAACCGAGACGGGACCACGGGCGCCTACCGCTGGTCTTGTTGTGCCGGGGAAGGTCGTTCATCAAGTCTTGCCCAACGTTTCCCGGAGCGCGAGAGCCACCATCCAAGGCAAGGTGAGGGTGGGCGTGAGGGTTCGCGTTGATCCGTCAGGCAACGTGGCGGGGGCGAAGCTGGATTCTCCCGGACCGAGCCGATATTTTGCGGAGCTGGCCTTGAAAGCGGCGCGGCATTGGAAATTTGATCCCGCGAAAGTGGGTGATAAGAATGTTCCGAGTGAATGGATCCTCCGATTCCAGTTTGGGAGGACGGAAACTACGGCTATTCCGGCGCGCGTATCTCCTTAGTATTGCAAATTAGTCAGTTGAGACCAGTCCGCGAAATCCCGATTTACGGGTAAATACGGATCAATTTGGTGGGTTTCCGAAGCCTGCCGCCCTGAATTACGTGTGCCACGTGGGATCGGCGCGTGGTTGACGATTGAACAATGGATATCGGCCTTCAGCTGAGTGGGATCAATTGCACTCGACTGGCGGTCCTCCCGCCCGTCGTCCCGTGGCGGCTGTGATAAAGGAGTAGAATTGACCGAGTACTCCGAAGGGGCACCCTGTCGCCAAATTGAGACGAGGGCCAGTGCTCGTTCTCCGGTTCCGGGAAGCGAAGGCGCAGCTTCTCTGAGCTGGAAGGGTTAGAGGTGAGCATAGTGAGTCAAGGGGAGAATCGATTTCCGTCCGTATGGACTCCAGTGCTATGCGCTCTTTTTGGTCTCATGTCACTCTTCCCCGGCAACGCGCGTACGCAGGAAACGCCTGCCCCGCAACCGCCGCCGGAAAAAAATCAGGCGGAGATGAGCTCGCACGACGCGCCGGCGACCTTCAAGTCCAGAGTCAATCTTGTGCTGGTGCCAGTGATCGTACGGGACAATCAGGGACATGCTATCGGGAATCTGAAGCAGGAGGATTTCCAGGTTTTCGATAAGGGCAAGCCGCAACTGATCACGAAGTTCTCCGTTGAGAAATCAGGAGGTGCGGCGACCCTGGAAAAAAGCACTGATGGAAATCTGTCCCAAGCGGCCCCGGGCCAGGAGACGACGCTCACCATGCCCGACCGCTACGTCGCCTATCTGTTCGACGACGTCCATTTGAAACTTGAGGACCTGGCGCGCGTGCGAGACGCGGCGGCACGCCACCTGGCAGGGCTCACGTCCGTGGATCGAGCCGCTATCTTCACGACGTCCGGCCAGACGGTGCTCGATTTTACCGACGATCGCGCCAAGCTGCACGACACCCTTCTTCGTTTAATGCCCAGGCCCCTTTCCGTCCCGGGAGTGCGCCAGTGTCCGGATGTCGGCTATTACATGGCGGACCTGATCGTGAACAAAAGTGATACCCAGGCATTGCAGGCCGGGATCTTGGAGATGGCGGCCTGCATGCCCAACAAACCGGGGGCCGAGCAGATGGTACGGGCGGCGGCACAGCAACAGCTGAGCATCGGTGATCATGAGACGCGCGTTTCACTGGGTGTCATGAAAGACTCGATTCGCAGGATCTCCGCCATGCCGGGGAAACGCAATCTCATCCTGGTCTCGCCGGGCTTCTATGCGCCTTTCGATCTGGTGCAGGAAAAGACGGAAATCATAGATCGTGCGAACCATTCCAACGTGATGATCAGCGCACTCGATGCCCGCGGCCTTTACGTCGTCATTCCTGGCGGCGACGCAAGCCAGCAGTCCGGGTTCAGTCTCGACGCCGACAGAATGAAGTCGGAATTCCAACGCCAGGAAGCCTTGGTCCAGAACGACATCCTGGCGGAAATGGCGGAGGGCACCGGCGGAACCTTCTTTCACAATAATAACGATCTGGATGAAGGCTTCAGGCGCGTGGACGCCCGGCCCGAGTACCTTTATATGCTGGCCTTCTCGCCGCAGAATCTCAAGCTGGACGGCACCTTTCACAAATTGAAAGTAGCGTTGAAGGAACCGAACAAGGCCACGCTGCAGGCGCGGCGCGGTTACTACGCTCCCAAGCGTCTGGACGATCCGGCGGAGACGGCGAAACAGGAGATTCAGGACGCGCTTTTCTCGCGGGAGGCCATGCACGATATTCCGATGGAATTGCACACGCAATTCTTCAAGGCCAGCGAGGATAGCGCGAAAGTGACGGTGCTCGTCCGCTTGGACGTCAGACACATCCACTTTCGAAAAGTGGACGGGCGCAACCGGAACGATCTGACCATCGTTTCCGGCCTGTTCGACCGCAATGGAAACTACGTGACGGCCATTGAAAAGAAGCTTGAGATGCGTTTGCGGGATGAAACGCTGGAAAAAAGGGCGGGCTCCGGCATCACGGTCAGAACGAGCTTTGACGTGAAGCCGGGAAGTTACCTGGTCCGCCTGGTTGTGCGGGATGCAGAAGGACAATTGATGTCAGCCGAGAATGGCGCTGTCGAAATTCCGTAATGGAGGTGTAGTATGCAGGTTCGCCAAATGATGCCGTTCGTGGGGATTCTGTGCCTGTCCGGCGCTCTGGCGCAGGACAAGCCGGCCAACGCGCCGGCTCCGCCCGGATCCCCGCCAGTCATTCGGACCGAAACCAAACTGGTTCTGGTCGACACCGTGGTGACCGACAAAAAGGGCAATTACATTCACGATCTGGCGTTGAAAGACTTCCGTGTCTGGGAAGACAACAAGGAAGTGACCCCTAAGAGCTTTTCCTTCGAGGCCGATCCCAACTCTCCGACGAACTCGCAGAAGCACTACCTGGTGCTCTTCTTCGACAACTCGACGATGGAGCCTGGCGATCAGGTTCAGGCGCGAAGAGCGGCAGCGAAGTTTATCGATCGCAATACCGGTCCCAACCGCCTGATCGCTATCGTCAACTTCGGCGGCAGCGTGCGGATTGCGCAGAATTTCACGGTCGACACCGAACGGTTGAAGCAAGTAGTCGCGGGTGTAAAGACATCGGCGGTTTCGCCCAACGCGCAGCCTGCAACGGTTGAAGTGGCCTCGCTGGGCATGCCGTCCCTGGGCAACGCGGAGGCGGATTTCGGCGCGCGCAGCGTGATGCTGGCTTTGCGCAGTATGGCTAAGAATCTCGCGTCTGTACCGGGCCGCAAGACCTTGATCTTCCTCACCTCCGGTTTTGCGATGACGGAGGAAGTCCGGTCTGAGCTGACTGCTGTGATCGACACATGCAACAAGTCGAATGTGGCGGTGTATCCGATTGACGTGCGTGGTCTGGTAGCTGGCGGCGGCATTGGAGGATCGGCCGCGATGATTTCTCCCGCTGCGGTTCCGCAACCTCGTCTGCTGCGCGCCGCCTTTAGCTTCGGCGCGATTGGCTCGTCCACATCTTCATTTAGCAGTTCGTTTCTTCCGCAGAAGCCTGGTGGTGGCGGAGGAGGCGGTGGAGGCGGAGCAGCAGGGGGTGGCGGAGCGGCCGGTGGTGGACGCGCCGGCGGTGGCGGGGGACCAGCAGGTGGTGGCGGGGCCGCCGGCGGTGGCACCCGTGGCGGCACCGGCGGCACGGGAGCGACCGGTGGCGGTAAAGGGAGCACGGGCGGCAACACAGGTGGTGGCCGCGGCGGCAACACGGGCGGCAATACCGGCGGTCGCGGTGGCAACACAGGCGGGGGCCGAGGCGGTTCCTACTCCACCATGCCCGGGCAGCCTTACGTGAACAATCCCTACAATCAATCGCGTATGCTCATTCCGAATTTTCCGCCGAGCGCCACCACAAATCAGAACGTCCTCTACGCGCTGGCTGAGGGCACGGGCGGTTTCGTCATCGTCAACACCAACGATCTGGCCGGGGGGTTGGAGAAGATCGGACGTGAGCAGAATGAGTACTACATTCTCGGCTATTCGCCTGCTGACGCGCCCGAGGGTAGCTGCCACACATTGAAGGTGAAAGTGGATCGCGGCGGGACCGTGGTTCGCGCCCGCAGCGGCTACTGCAACATCAAACCCGTGGATTACCTGGCGGGCAATTCCGTGGAAAAAGATCTGGAGAATCGCGTGGCCGGCACAGCCGCAGGGAATGTGAAGGCCTCCATGCAGACGCCGTTCTTCTATACCTCGCCCAACACGGCGCGCGTGAATATGGCAATGGAAATTTCGGCGGATGCCATCAATTTCGAAAAGGCAAAAAAGAAATTTCATTCGGAAGTCAATATCCTGGGGATCGCTTACCGGCCCGACGGCACGGTAGGAGCGAAGTTCAGCGATACCGTAAAGCTCGATATGGACAACAAAAAGGAACTGGAAGCGTTCAAGGAGCAGCCCATGCACTATGAGAACCAGTTCGAGGCGGCTCCCGGTAAGTACAATCTCAAGGTCGCTTTCAGCGCGGGTGGCGAAAGCTTCGGCAAGCTTGAAGCGCCGCTCGAGATTGATCCGTTCGATGGCAAGAAACTCGCGCTGAGCGGCATGGCGCTGAGCAAGGAGAGCCGCGCCGTCGCGGACGGTGAATCGGGCATGGATGCCGAATTGCTCGAGGGACATAAACCGCTGGTGGTTCAAGGCAGACAAATCACTCCCGCGGGAACGAACCGCTTCAAGAAGACCGACCCGGCTATCGTTTACACCGAGATCTACGAGCCGCTGCTGCTCGGTGAGCATCCCCCGGTGGTTGGCATTCAGCTTCGCGTGCTGGACCGCAAGACTGGCGAGGCCAAGCAGGACTCCGGCTTGATGAACGTGGCCCCGCTGATTCGCGCGGGTAATGCTGTGATCCCCATCGGCCTCAAACTGCCGATCAATTCACTGGTAGCGGGCGGGTACCGGGCGGAGGTTAAAGCTGTAGACTCGACCGGGAATTCGTCAGTGGCGCGTGTGGCGGATTTTGACATTGAGTGAGGCGCAAAAGCCGCTTGATAGCGCGGCACCGGAACGCCGTGCAGACCATCAATCGGCTGGCACCCCCAGGTGTCCGTCATCGCCAACGGTTCCAATGACGCCCGCGATACCCCCAGTAGCCAGGATAGTAGCGATGTCCGCGATAGCGGGGCGCCACCCAATAGGCGTTGGCATACGGGGGAGCGGCCCAGTAACCAGCGTGCCAAGAGTAGCGGGGGCCCGAGGGATACCAGTAGCCAGCAATCCATGTGTGTCCCGCACCGGGGTACGGCGGCGCGTAGGCGAACACCGGCGGAGGAGGTGGCGCGTAGTAATAACCGGGAGTTCCGATGCCTATGCCAAACGAAAAGCGCGTCCCCGCGAACAGCGAACCTGAAGCCAACATTCCGATAAGCAGTAACTTTGATTTCATGATCTTCCTCCTTCCGCCGTCGCAAGTGCACGAGGGTAGCCACACTCTATGTAATTGAAAAATAAGGATCAGTGGCCCGTTTGCACCGGCTCGGGTCCACCACCTGTGGTAAATTTCGGCCACCCCAACCTCGGGGCGTCCGACTCGGAGGAGCTCACTACGGGAGACCTCGAACGGCGCTTGCCGCCGGGAGCGTTGGAGGAACTTTTCCGTCCGTCCTGACTTCCGGTCGGGCGCGCCTTATCCGCCCTGCGCCAGATGTCTACTCAAAGGACCAATATGAATGTGCGGTCCCGTCGCCTTGCCGCGCATGGCACCGCGAAACGCAAAGTAGGGAATATGACGGACCGCAAGAAAGTGCCGCAGCCACACGCCTTCTGCCTGGTCCGGATTAATGGCCACATCCACGCGGCCGCGGTGATCGAAGCCCAGCGCGCGGTGCAGCGCGGTATCGCCCGCGGCGCTCACCGGCAGGCTCTTCGAAAACTCGCGCTGGTAGGCGCGGTTGATCTTCTCGAAATCACGCGATGTGAAACGGCCATCCCCGTCGAAACGCTCGGCGAGCAAGTGGTCTTCCGCCCTCGTGCTCTCGAGCTTCGCCTGTAATTCCGCTTCCTCGCGCGCCATCTCCGCCATTTCGTGGATGAGATTGGCCCGCGTCACGGCGAAATCGCGCTCTTTGCGCGCTATATCCAGCTGCTCCAGCAAAGGTGTCAGACTCACCGTGGAAGCCACGCCTTGCGCCACGCTTTCCCGGCCCTTCGCCACTTCCTGCTGCCGCCGCTCCAGCCGGCGATCCGCAATCTCCAGCATTTGTTCGGCGTCCGCCTCGGTGGCATCATGGCCGTAAAGAGTGCGGCGCAACACAGCATGTTCTTCGGCCTCAGACACCGCTTGCCGCGCCTTCTCCAGTTCAACCGGGGCGATAACCCCCGCTTCTACCAGGGAGCGCGTGTGCGCAAGCTCCGCCTGCGCGCGGGCCACTTCGGGATCTTGGGATGTTTGCGCACAAAGGACAAGAGCGCAGAGCGCGCCCAGCCGCGCGGCTCTCCAACGCATTTCCCCGATTATAGTACGATAGCTTCAGGGAGTACTTCTGACCCGAGCAGACCTCATCCAAACCGAAGCTCCAATGTGGCTGGCGGCGGTCCGCGCAGCCGAGTCCAAAAAAGCGACCGACATCAAAGTCCTGGATCTTACCGGCATCACGTCTTTCACCGACTACTTCGTCGTGTGCACCGGCGCCAATCTGCGCCAGATCCAGGCCATCGCCGATGAGATTGGGATGCAGCTCAAGGAGCACGGCGACCTCCCGATCAGCGTCGAAGGCTACAAAGAGGCCGAGTGGGTGCTGGTGGACTATGGCGATTTCCTGATTCACATCTTCTCGCCGCGCGCTCGCGCTTACTACGATCTGGAGCGCCTCTGGCGCAATGCCAAGAGCGTAGATATTCCAGCCGCGTGAAGCTGTTTCTGTACTACATCGGCAAGCCGAGAGACCCCGAGGCCAATCGCATGGCAGCGGATTTTCTCGAGCGCTCGGGGCGTTATGCCTCCTGCGAAATGCGGGAAATCCGGCCGGATCGCTTCGATCCCTGGTCGCGCCACCCCTTGGCACGCAAGATTTTCCTCGATCCGGCAGGACGGGAGATGGACTCGCGGCAGTTCACCGCGCTCGTCGAAAAGGCCGAGATGGAGGGTCGTGACCTGCTGTTCTTAGTGGGTGGCGCCGACGGCCTTCCGCCCGAATGGAGCGCGCGCGCCGACCTGCTGCTCTCCCTTTCGCGCATGACCTTTCCTCACGAACTGGCGCGCGCGGTACTGGCGGAGCAGATCTACCGGGCCTTTACAACGTTGCGGGGTCATCCATACCCGCGCTAACGTAGGTGGATTCATGTCCTGGTTCAAGCGGGAAGCGGCTGGTCCTGAAAAAAAGCCGCAAGCGGAGGATAGTGCGCGCCGGGTCAAGACCGAGGGCTTGTGGCTCAAGTGCGAAGGCTGCAAGGAAATCCTCTGGAAGAACGACCTCGAAGCCAATCTGAATGTCTGCCCCAAGTGCGGCGCGCACTCCCGCATTGATGCCGCCTTGCGGCTGCAAGCGCTGCTGGACGGCCCTTACCAGGAATTCGACGCCGATCTCTCGTCCTCCGATCCGCTCGAATTTGTGGACCAGCGCCCGTATTACGAGCGGCTCGCTACCACCCAGCAGGCCACCTCGCTGGCGGACGCCCTGATCGCCGCCGCCGGGACCCTCGACGGCCGCAAAGTGCAGATCTGCGCCATGGAGCCGAAGTTTATCGGCGGCAGCATGGGCTGCGTGATGGGTGAAAAAATCACGCGCGCCATCGAGCGTTCCATCTCCCAGAAGGCTCCGCTGATCATCATTTCGGCTTCGGGCGGCGCGCGCATGCAGGAAGGCGCCATCAGCCTGATGCAGATGGCCAAGATCTCGGCGGCGCTGATGCGTCTGGACGAAGAGCGCATCCCGTATATCAGCGTGCTCACCGATCCGACCACCGGCGGCGTGACCGCAAGTCTGGCCATGCTGGGCGATCTGAATATCGCCGAGCCCGGGGCGCTGATCGGGTTCGCCGGCCCGCGCGTCATCGAGCAGACCATCCGCCAGAAGCTGCCCGATGGTTTTCAGCGCAGCGAGTTTCTGCTGAAGCACGGCATGCTGGACGCCATCGTGCCCCGCCTGGAGCTGAAAACCTACATCTCCAAAGCACTGACGTTCTTCAGCGGCCCGGTGCAGTAATGAACTACCCGGATTCGGTCCGGTTCCTTTATTCACTCGGCAACGAAGTCAAAACCGCCAAATACGGCCTGGAGCGCATCACAACCGTTCTGGAAGCGCTGGGACATCCTGAGGCCCTTCCGCGCATTGTGCACGTCGCCGGCACCAATGGAAAAGGATCCACCTCCGCCATGATCGAGTCCGGCTTGCGCGCCGCCGGATTGCGCACCGGCCTGTTCACATCGCCGCACCTGCTACAACCGACTGAGCGCATCCGCATAAACGGGTGTCCGGTAACGCCGGAAAAATTCAGCGCCGCCTTCGACCGCGTTCACGCGTGCGCCGAAGAACTGTTGAATCGGGCCGCCATCGATTTTCACCCGACTTATTTCGAAACCGTCACCGCCATGGCTTTCGTTCTGTTTCAGGAATTGAAAACCGAAACTGTTGTGCTGGAAGTGGGACTCGGCGGCCGGTTGGACGCCACCAATGTTGTTGATCCCGAGATGTGCGTGATTACGCCGGTTGATTTCGATCACGAAGCACTGCTGGGCAAAAGCCTGGAGGCCATTGCCGGGGAGAAAGCGGGCATCTTGAAGCGGGGCGTACCGGCCGTGTTCGCCGCGCAGCGCCCTGAAGCACAGCAGACGCTTGACTGCCGCGCGAGCGACCTCGGTGTGGAAGTAATCCGCGCGCAGGAAGTCTGGCGCGTGGAGGATGTGAACTATTCTGCGCGGGCCAGCACGTTCACCGTGACAGCGGATTTCCAGGCGTCCGCACGGCCGCTACACATCCAGTGTCCCCTGGCCGGCGAGCACCAGGTGGGCAACACCGTCGTCGCCATCGCCACGCTGGCCCGGCTCGGCGTGCCGGATGCCGCCATCGAACGCGGTATCGCCGCGACACGCTGGCCCGGCCGGCTCGATCGCGTCTCCCAAACCCCCGAGATCATTCTCGATGGCGCCCATAATCCGGCCGGCGCGCGGGCCCTCGCCGCTTATATCCAGCGTTTTTATTCAGGGCGCCATGTGGTTCTGGTCTACGGCGCCATGCGTGATAAAGCCGTCGCCGAGATGACCGGAATCCTGTTCGCCCACGCTAATGAAGTGATTGCCACCGCCCCAAGCCAATCGCGCGCCGTGGATCCTGATACCATTCGTGACTTGGCCGACCATCCGTGCGTGCGCACCGCACCCGATCTCGCCCTGGCGCTCGAGATGGCGCGCCGCAGTCCGCCGGATCACGTGATCTTCATCACCGGCTCTTTATTTCTGGTGGGCGAGGCTTTGGCGCTGTTGAACGGGTAGAATACTTTCGTCAGCAATGTCTCTCAGCCGCATCAGATCGTATCTGGTCACTAACCCGTTGATCATCCTGGCCACAATAGCGATGGCTGTGGTGTCCTTTGTGACCACGTTGCTTGACACCACCGGGCGCCGGCCGCACAAGGTCGCGCGGCTCTGGGGGCGCATGCTGCTCGGCCTCAGCGGTGTGCGCGTTGTCATAGAGGGTCTCGAAAAAATTGATCCGGACGCCAGCTACGTTCTCGTGGCCAATCATCGCAGTTATATCGACACTCCCGTGGTGCTGGCATCGGTGCCGTTGGAATTTCGTTTCTTTGCCAAGCACGGCTTGTTCCTCGTTCCGTTTCTCGGAACTCATCTGAAGCGCTCCGGCCATGTCCCGGTGTTCCGCGGCGATGCCCGAGCGTCCGTCAAGAGCATGAATCTGGGTGTGCAGCTCATCCGGGAGCAAGGCATCTCTCTGCTCCTGTTTCCCGAGGGCGGCCGCACCGATGGCGAAATGCGCGATTTCAAAGAGGGCGCCGCCTACATCGCAATCAAGGCGGGCGCTCCCGTTGTCCCGGTCGGAATTGTGGGGACTCGCGCGGTACTTCCGAAAGGGTCCGGCGAGGTACGCGGCGGACGCGTACTCCTGCGCATCGGCGACCCCATACCGACGTCTGTCATGAAGCTGCATGACCGCGCGCAATTGACGGAGCTGCTCGCGCGCAAGGTGGCGGAACTGTCCGGGCATACCAGTGACCGCCCGATCGAGACGCCGCGGCCGGCCTGAGCCGCTGTCATGACTCGCGAGCAGAACACGGACAAGCGATAATCGCGCCCTGCTCGACGTGGCCCAGCGTCCGCTCCGCTGGTGTTTCTCATCCAGAAGTTACGCCGCACAGGCGCGGTGTGTCCGGGCGCGATCAAAGAATCGATCGCACTACTCCGCCTTCGGCTCGCACTGCGGCTCCGTTGGTTGCGGAGGACAACGGGCTGGCCAGAAATGTCACCATCGCCGCCACCTCATCCACCGTGGCAAAGCGCTGTAATAGCGAAGACGGCCGCAGGGTCTGAAAGAAACTCTTTTCCATCTCGGCCCCTGAAATTTCCCTTGCTCTGCGCCATTTCCACTAGACGTTTCTCGACTCCTTCGGAGCGCGTGGGCCCGGCCAGTAAGGTATTGACAGTTACTCCTGTTCCGGCGGTCGTTTCCGCCAGCCCGCGCGCCAGGGCCACCTGCATGGTCTTGGTCACGCCGTAGTGGATCATCGCCGGCGGAATATTGATCGCCGATTCGCCGGAGATGAAAATAATGCGCCCCCATTCTGCCGCTTTCATCTTCGGGAGCCAGCCCCGGCTGAGCCGGACACCGCTGTTCTATCAGGGAGACACTACCCACCGGCCGGTGATCCACAGCCATACAATATAGATATGAAACGCTGCCACAAGACCACTCGTCGCAAGAATCTAAAGCCGTGATCCCCGTCGATTTCGGTGCCAGAGTGTCGGACGACGATCTGTTGCGCCTCGCCGCTCACGCCGATTGAGGCGCCATGCCGGAGCTTCCCGACGTAACCATCTACATCGAAGCATTGGAGGCGCGTACCCTGGGCCAAACTCTCGAGCGCGTCCGCCTGGCGAGCCCGTTCCTTCTCCGCACCATCGACCCGCCCCTCGCCGCCACGCACGGCAAGAAGGTTCGCCGCCTGCGCCGCATCGGTAAACGCATCGCCATCGGCCTTGAAGGCGATCTCTGGCTTGTTCTCCACCTCATGATCGCCGGACGCCTCCACTGGCGCGAACACAATGTCAAATTGCCGCGCAAGAATGCCCCGGCCGCTTTCGATTTCTCAAACGGCACGCTCGTGCTCACCGAAGCCGGTTCGCAGAAAAGGGCTTCGCTGCACGTTGTCGCCGGGGAGCAAGGTTTGCACGCTCTCGACGCCGGCGGCATCGATGTGTTCGACGCCGATCTCCCGTCGTTCTCCCTCGCGCTCACGTCAGCCAATCACACGCTCAAGCGCGCCCTCACCGATCCGCGCCTGTTCAGCGGCATCGGCAACGCATACTCCGACGAGATTCTGCACCGCGCTCGGATGTCTCCCGTGGCCCTCACCCAGAGACTTGCGCCCGAAGAGATTGCGCGCCTCTACGACGCTATCCACGCCACGCTCACGCATTGGATCGATCGGTTGCGCGCCCAAGCCGGCGACAGTTTCCCCGAAAAAGTGACCGCCTTCCGCGAAGGCATGGCCGTGCACGGCCGCTACGGACAGCCCTGTCCCGACTGCGGCGCCAAGGTGCAGCGCATTCGCTACGCGTCTAACGAAACCAACTACTGCGCGCGCTGCCAGACCGGCGGGCGCCTGCTTGCCGACCGCGCTCTATCACGTCTGCTACGCGAAGACTGGCCCCGCACCCTCGAGGAGTTGGAAACTTTGCCGCGCCGTGCGATCTTAAAGAGTTCTCCCGAACCATGAGCTCACCATCACCGGCCCCGGCGCCCTCATCACCCCGTGCTAGCATTTTGGCGATGCCCGCCCGCACCGTCTTCCGCGTCTTGGAAGAAGCCGCAGAATTGTACGGGAACGCACCCGCCCTCCATCAGCCATTTACCGAAGGCGGCAAACGCCAGGTCCACACTTTGAGCTGGGCCGAGTACCGCACCGCCGCCGAAGAGATCGCCGCGGGTCTGCGCACGCTGGGCATCCGCAAGGGTGATATCGTCGCGCTCGATTCCGAGACGCGCCTGGAATTCTACTTGGCCGACCTGGGCATTATGGCCAACGGCTCCGTCGCCGCCGCGCTTTATCCCACGTATCCGCCGAAGGATCTAGTCGGGACCATTCGGGCCTGCGACGCCAAGGCCGTGTTCGTGGAAGATCCGAAAACTCTCGAGCGTGTTAAAGAAGCGCCCGTCGCCAAGTGGATTCTGCTCACCGGCGAGGCGCCCGGCGCCATCACGCTCGATCAGTTGCGCCAGCGCGGGCGCGAGGCCATCGCGCGCGATCCCGGCCTGCTCGCCACCATGCGCGCGGAAGTGCAGCCGTCCGACAACGCCATTCTTTACCTGACCTCCGGCGCCACCGGCGAGCCCAAAATGGTCATGGTCAGCCATCGCGCCCTGGTTGCCAATATCGATATGGCGCCGCACGTGCTGCCCACGGGACCGCACGACCGCACCGTGGCCTTCCTGCCCTCGGCGCACATCGCACAGCGCGTCGTGGTCGAACTGCTCCCCATCCGCAGCGGCATGCCCGTCACCTTCGCCGAAAGCCTCATGAAGCTGCCGCAGGAGATCAAAGCCGTGCGGCCCACGATTTTCCTCGCGCCGCCGCGCCTGTGGGAACGCATCTACTCCACCATCTGCACCGAGCTCAAGAAACGCCCCGCCGTCTTGCAGAAATTGTTTTACACCGGCTTGGCGCTGGGTCTCGCCGCCGCGCGACACCGCCGCAACAATGAGCCCGTGCCCGCTCGCATCCGTATTCCGTTGGCCGTCATTGACCGGCTGGCTTTTTCCAAAGTGCGCGCGCGTTTCGGCGGCCAGATGCGTGTCGCTGCCTCCGGAGCCGCGCCGCTCGGCGCCGATCTGGCCGAATTCTACGAGGCCATCGGCATGCCGTTAATCGAAGGTTACGGCTTGACCGAAGGGGGCGTGGTCGCGTTCAATCCCATTGCGCGCCCGAAACCCGGCAGCATCGGCAAGCTGTTGCCTGGAGTGGAAGTGCGGATCGCCGCAGACGGCGAGTTACTGGTGAAGAGTCCCTGCCTGTTCTCGGGCTATTACAAAGACGCTGCCGCGACCGCCGAAGTGCTGCGCGACGGCTGGCTGCACACCGGCGACATCGGTTCCATGGACGAGGATGGCTATCTGTTCATCACCGGCCGCAAGAAGGAAATGATCATTTCTTCCACCGGCAAGAAGATTTATCCTTCGCGCGTTGAGTGCCTGTTCAAATTCGAGCCGCTGGTCAGCCACGTGATCCTCATCGGCGACCGTCTGCCCTTCCTGACGGCGCTATTCACGATCAACACCGCGACCGCCGAGCTGTTGGAGGGCATGAAGGCGCTGCAGGGTTGTTGCGCCGCCGATATCGCGGGCGCATCGCCTGTACGGGCCGAGTTGCAGAAGATCGTGCAGCGCGTCAACAAACAACTCGCGCCCTTTGAGCAGGTGCGCAAGTTCCGCGTTCTAGCGCGCGAGTTCTCCATCGAAGAAGGCGAGTTGACCGCGACCATGAAAGTGCGCCGCATGCGGGTTCTCGAAAATTTCCGGGAGCACATCGAAGAGTTGTACGCGGGCAAAGAAGAATCGCACTGAGCCAGGCTTTTATTGGATGGCGCCGTGCTCCCGGAAAGCGAGCCCCAGCTTCATTGCGGCTGCATGCAGTGGTTGGTCCCGCGTCCAAAGTTCGCACCGCGTGATGAGCCCCGACGCAAGCAAGTGCGCATCCACCCAGCCGATTCCCTTGCCCCACAGGTGTTTTTCTTCGATTAGCGTGAAGACTTCCCTGTCTTGCGCGACGGTTGCCGCGGGGATCTTGCGCAGCCATCCAAGCAGTCGCGCACGCCGAGCTAACGTCCCACACGCCAGTTCGCCAATCACGGAGGAGTGCGTAAGGACGCGCTGCTTCAGGAGAAGTTCCTCGAGCGCCGGCACGCTCTGCCGGAAGTGCGCCACCCAAATCGACGTGTCGACGAGGATCATTTTTCTGGTTTGAGCCGTCGTCTGGGAATGGGACGTATGTTGGGCTCTGAGCCTCCCATGGCGGCCAACCGCAGCGCCGCTTCCCGCGCCACCAACGCCTGCAACCCTGCATGAAGAAGCGCAGTCTTTTCCTGAATTCCAGTGAGCTTCCGGGCCTCTTCGATCAATTCTTCATCCAGGTTCAGGGTCGTTCTCATGCATACTATTATGCATGATCGGTGCAGATCAAGCAAGTCACAAAAACTCGCGCCCTCTGCGCGTTTGGCGAGAGGACCGCGGGTTGATTCCCCCTTCACCCCTTCGCCTTCTTGATCTCCTCCACCAGCGCCGGCACCACCTGGAACAAGTCACCCACGATCCCGTAATCCGCCACCTCGAAGATCGGCGCCTCCGGGTCCTTATTAATCGCCACGATCGTCTTCGATCCCTTCATTCCCACCAGGTGCTGTATGGCGCCCGAGATCCCGACCGCCACGTACATCTTCGGCGAGACCGTCTGCCCCGAGCTGCCTACCTGCCGCTCCATCGGCAGCCAGCCGTTATCGCAGATGGGTCGCGACGCCGCCAGTTCCGCGCCCAGCGCATCCGCCAGCTTTTGCACGATGGGAATGTTCTCGGCCTCTTTGATCCCGCGGCCCACCGAGACAATGATGTCGGCGGCGGTCAGGTCGACGGCCCGCTGCGATTCGCGGAACCATTCCAGCGGCTTCGTCCGGATCGTCGCCGCCGAGATCTCCGGCGTGAATTTCTCGATGCGGGCCGATCCCGCCTCAACCTTGTCCGCACGGTATGCGCCCGCCTGCACTGACGCGAAGTAGGGCGGCTCGCCTGCGAAGCGCACATCCACGTTGATCTTCCCTTGAAAAAGCTGTCGCACCAGCACTAGCTCCCCACTCTCCACGCGATGCGCCACCACATCGCTCACCAGCACGCGATCGAGCGCGGTGGCCAGCTTCGGCGCGAAGTCGCGCACCTGGTAAGTATGGGGAAACAGCACCACGCGCGGTTTCACGCCAGCGACAAGCTGCCCCAAGGCCTCCGCGTACCCGTCGGCCGTGTACTCCTTCAGCAGCGCGTGCTCTATCGCATGCACGCGCTCGAGTCGTTTGCCTGCAAGCTCGCCGGCCGGGGCCGAAACGTCGTGACCTACCACCGCCGCGCTCACCGGCTGCTGCAATTCCGCGCCCAACTGCTGCGCCGCCGCCAGCGTCTCCCACGACATGCGGTGCCACACGCCGCCGCGCTGTTCCAGAATCGCGAGAACGCTCATAGCACGCGCGCCTCGAATTTCAATTTCTCCACCAGCTTCGCCGCCGCTTCCTTCGGAGGGCCATCGAAAATCTGAGAATGCTTGGTTTTCTCCGGCAGGTAGACGCGCGCGAACCGGATTGCCGGTTGCCGTGCCCCGCCCAGCTCCGCCGTAGTGAGCCGCTTCACTTCTTTGGTCTTCGCTTTCTTAATCCCCATCAGCGTCGCATAGCGCAGCTTGTTGATGCCCGATTGAATCGTGAGCAGCGCCGGCAGCGGCATTTCCACGTGCTGAAACCAGCCGTCTTCCAACTCGCGCTTCACGCGAATCGTGCCGTCCTGCTTTTCCACCTGCATGATGATCGTGGCGTGCGGCAGCCCCAAAACCTCCGCCAGAATCACGCCCGTCTGCCCGTAGCCCAGGTCATCGGATTGCAGGCCGGTGAGCACCAGATCGGGTTGCTCCGCCTGGAGTGCCGCGGCCATGACGCGCGCCAGGCCCAGGGGATCGAACCCGCCCAGATTCTCCTCTTCAATGTGAATGGCGCGGTCGGCTCCCTTAGCCAGCGCCTCACGAATGGTTTGCGCCGCGCGCGCCGGACCGGCGCATAGCACCACTACTTCGCCGCCGTGCTTCTCTTTGAGCTGCAGCCCTTCTTCGAGCGCGTAGGCATCCGGCTCGTTGATTTCGTGGCTGAGATCGGCTTCTTGAATCCACGGGCGGGATGTATCCACGCGCAGCATGGAGTCGCGCGCGGGCACCTGTTTGATGCAAACAACAATTTTCACTGGGGATGCTCCGTGTGCTACTCCGTGAACCGTTTGAAAATGAGCGCGCCGTTGGTGCCCCCGAACCCAAACGAATTGGACAGCGCACAATCGATGCGCATCGGCCGCGCGTGGTTGGGCACATAATCCAGATCGCACTCCGGATCGGGAGTCTCGTAATTCGTGGTCGGCGGCGCGACTTGATCGCGAATGGCCAGCACCGTAATCCCCGCTTCGAGGCCTCCCGCGCCGCCTAGCAAGTGGCCCGTCATCGACTTGGTGGAGCTGACGGCCACCTTGTAGGCATGATCTCCAAAGCAGCGCTTGATAGCAATGGTTTCGATACGGTCGCCCATGGCCGTCGATGTCCCATGCGCGTTGATGTAGTCAATTTGCGAAGGATCGAGTGCGGCATCGCGCAACGCATTGCGCATCACACGAAAAGCGCCGTCGCCATTTTCAGAAGGCGCGGTCACGTGGAATGCATCCGCGCTCATGCCGTAACCGACGATCTCGGCCATAATACGCGCGCCGCGCCGCCTGGCTGTTTCCAGTTCCTCGAGGATCAGAATGCCCGCACCCTCTCCCACTACGAAGCCGTCGCGATCCTTGTCCCACGGACGTGACGCCCGCTCCGGTTGATCGTTGCGCGTGGAAAGCGCACGCATGGCGGCGAACCCGCCGATCCCCATGGGAGAAATACAGGCTTCCGCGCCACCGCAAATCATTACGTCTGCGTCGCCGCGCTGGATGATGCGGAACGAATCTCCAATCGAGTGCGCGCTGGTGGTGCAGGCTGTGGCCGTCGCCGAATTCGGCCCTTTCGCGCCCGTGCGAATGGATACATAACCGGACGCCAGGTTGATGATGGTCGCCGGAATGAAAAATGGAGAAATGCGTCGCGGTCCGTGCTCCAGCATGGTCTTATGCTCCCGCTCGATCACGTCGAATCCGCCGATGCCGCTGCCGATATAAACGCCTGCTCGCTCTTCGTTCTCCGCGTCCACCTTCAACCCGGAGCCGGATAGCGCGCACTCCGACGCCGCGATGGCGAACTGAATGAAGCGCCCCATCTTCTTGACTTCTTTTTTCTCGATGTAGTGGTGTGGATCGAAATGCTTGACTTCTCCCGCGATCCGGCAGGCGAATTCCTTGGCGTCGAATGCACCGATGGTGGCGATTCCGCTTTCCCCGCTCCGCACGCCCTGCCAGGTGTCCTCGGTGCCTATGCCGAGCGGCGACACCAGACCGACGCCTGTTACTACAACTCTGCGCGACATCATTCTCCAGGGGGATGTCAGGCGGCTACTTCTTGACGGTCCTGCTCTCGATGTAGTCGATGGCGTCTTTTACAGTGGCAATCTTTTCGGCGTCCTCGTCTGGGATCTCGATCTCAAAGGCTTCTTCGAAGGCCATTACCAGCTCCACGATGTCGAGCGAGTCGGCGCCCAGATCTTCGACGAACGAAGCCGTATTGTCCACCTGGCTCTCGTCCACGCCCAACTGCTCCACAATAATCTGCTTGACCTTCTGCTCAACGGCCATGATTCCTCCTGGATTGTATGCGAACTCATTGATTCTAGCGATGCCGGAGGGTTCTGGCAAGTTTCGGAAAAGGCACAGGATGCCGACTCCATATCCCAAAAAGCGCCACCCGGCCCTGAAATCCTTTGGGACACCGTCCGCCTGATCAACTCCTTCAGGCCAGCGTCAAATTTGGGGCCGCCAAGGCTTCGAGATCCGTGAACTCACCCCGTGCCAGCTTGGGAAACGCGGCGGCGGCGATCATGACGGCATTGTCAGTGGAAAGCGCGGGGCTGGGGAAGTGAACCGGATAGGGAAGGTTTTGCTGGCAAGCGGCGGCGCGTAGCCCCGAGTTGCATGCCACGCCGCCCGAAATAATCAGGGCGCGCGCTGCTATCGATTCGGCCGCTGCCCGAGCCCGGCGCAGCAATTCCTCGATCACGGTGCGTTGAAATGACGCCAGCAAATCGCGCGTGGCCTCGGGCGTCACGGCCAGCCATTGCTCGGCCGTGGGCTGCGGCTCCGTCGCCAGCAATTCCTTGCGCGCCTGGACCTCGGCGGCCAAATCGCGCGCCTGCGTCCAGCGCAGCACCGCCGTCTTCAGTCCGCTGAAACTGAAGTCGAGCGCGTTGCCTTTCATCTTCGCCAACGTAAACGGCACGGCACGCGGATTTCCGTAAGGTGCCAGCATGTCTATCACCGGTCCGCCCGGATAACCGAAGCCGAGCAGCTTGGCGACCTTGTCGAAGGCCTCGCCCGCCGCGTCGTCGCGCGTTTTGCCCAGCAGCCGGTAGGAAAAACCTTCGCAGACTTCGAACAGATGGGTGTGCCCGCCGCTCACAATGAGCGCCATCGCCGGAAACTCTACCGGCGTGCCGCGCTGCCTGGCTTCGAGGACCACGGCGTGTACGTGCCCTTCGATGTGATTGATGCCGATGAGGGGAATGCCGCGCGCAAAGGACAGCGATTTGGCGAACGTCAGGCCGACCAATAGCGAACCCACCAAGCCGGGCCCGACCGTCACCGCGATCGCCGACAGGTCCGCGTAGCTGCTCTTCGCCTCTGCGAGCGCCAGCCGCACCACCGGCACGATGGCGCGCAAATGCTCGCGTGAGGCGAGCTCCGGAACCACGCCGCCATAGCGTGCGTGGGTGGCCAGCTGCGACGCCACAATCGAAGAGCGGACTGTGATACCGTCCTCGACTACAGCGGCGGCGGTCTCATCGCAGGAGGATTCGATCCCGAGAATGCGCACTCATGTCATTATGCGCTCAGGCCAGCTTTACCTGGCCCGCCGGCTCGTCAAGGCTGCTGCAGCACTTGCTGAATCCGCCGGACCAGGTCGAGCGGGGAATACGGTTTGGCCAGAAAATTCGCGCCGGCGATCTCGAGCGGATAGCCGCTGGCCACCAGCGCTTTGAGGTTCGGACGCACCTTACGCATCTGCTCCAGGGCTTCGAGTCCTGTCAAGCCCGGCATGGTCATGTCGAGAAATACCAGCTCGATCGCTTCCGTATTCTCCGTGAAGATGCGCACAGCCTCTTCGCCATCGCTCGCTTCCATCACGTTATAGCCCTTGCGCAGCAGAATTTGCGCGGCGGCGCGGCGCACAGGCGCCTCGTCGTCGGCGATCAGAAGGCACGCCGAGCCTTCAGCCAGCGCTTTGGATTTGCCGGCGGTTTGGTCCGCACGGCTCAATGAAGGCAAAGACACTCGAAACACGATGGAGTTGGCATCGCGCGCCAAGTCGATTGATCCGCCGTGCGAGCGCACGATTTCGATGTCCCGGCCCAGGCCGAACGCCACAGCGTCCCGATTCGCCGGCGAAAGCGGCACGTAAAGCCGCTTCGCATTTTCCTGTATGTGGCCGACGCTCGAGACCTCGATGGCGATGGTGACGTATCTTGGACCGTTCCTGGCCTGCACTTCCAGCAGGCTCTCCACCGGCATGGCGCGGCTGGCATTGGCCGCCAGATTCATGATGACCTGCTGGAGCTGGGTCACATCCGCCATGATGACCGGTACGAGCGTATGCTTGCTGAACTTTGTGGGAACGGCTGTCGGCAGGACTCTGCGCAGGATACGCTCGGTTCCTTTGAGCAATTGGTCGAGCCCGACCGGCTTCAGCTCCGGTTTGAGACTCTGGTTGAGATTAAGGAGCGCGTGCGTCATTTCCACGCAACGGTGGCAGGCACGCTGCGCCTCTACCAGACCTTCGTACAGCGCATCGTGCGGCTCCAGCGCGTCGAGCGACAAGCCTACGTTGCCCAGAATCACCGTCAGCTCGTTATTGAGGTCGTGGGCGATGAAACCCGCGAGCGCACCCATCAGTTCCAGCTTTTGCTCTTTACGGAGCGGCTGTTCGATCGCTGGCTCGCCGGCCGGATCTTCGGTGGTGACATCTCTGTCCATGTCGCTTCCATGCTAGCCGCGGCCCGTATACGCCCATCTGCGCCACCGCTCATTCCTGCTTGCCTGGAAACGAATTATATTTTTGCGAGGTTGGTGACCGGACCGTCTGGCCGGCGCGCCCGTGCATAATGAAATCATGAAGAAGATGCTGCCCCTGATGCTGGCTGTGGCGGGCGCGAGCGGCGCGGAGCCGCAGGGCGCGAGTCTGGCGGAGCTAAACCGCATGATCGCGCGCTTTGCCCCGACCGAGCTGCGCGTCGACACTTCCGCCCTCTCCGCGGGCGACCGGAAAGCGCTGGTCCACCTGATCGCGGCGGCGCGCGTCATCGACGACATCTTTCTCACGCAGCTATGGAGCGGCAACCACTTCTTGCTGGCCCGGCTGGAGAAAGACAAAACGCCGCTGGGTAAGGCGCGGCTACATTCCTTCCGCATCAACAAAGGCCCCTGGTCGGACCTGGACGGGCACACGGCTTTTCTTCCTGGCGTTCCGGCCAAGAAATTGCCGGGCGCCAACTTCTATCCGCCGGACATGACGAAGGAGGAATTCGAAGCCTGGGCCAAAACCCTGCCCGAGAACCAGCGCCGCGAGGTCGAAGGTTTCTTCACCATCATCGTGCGCGGCACCGCGAAACATCTGCAATCCGTGCCCTACAGCGAGGCCTATCAGAAGGACTTGGATCGCGCGGCGCACCTGCTGCGGGAGGCCGCCGGCACCACCGAGAACGAAACATTGAAGCGGTTTCTCACCGCGCGCGCCGATGCTTTTGTCTCCAACGACTACTACGCAAGCGACCTGGCCTGGATGGATCTGGACGCTCCGCTCGATATCACGATCGGCCCGTACGAAACCTATAACGACGAGATCTTTGGCTATAAAGCCGCGTTCGAGGCATACGTCAATCTGCGCGATGAGAAGGAAAGCGCCAAGCTAAAGTTCTTCGCCGATCACATGCAGGAGATCGAGAACAACCTGCCCGTCGATCCGCAATATCGCAATCCCAAGATTGGCCCGGACTCGCCTATCCGCGTGGTGAACGAAATTTTTAGCGCGGGCGATGGCAACCACGGCGTGCAAACCGCGGCTTACAACCTGCCGAATGACGAGCGCGTGGTCCAGCAAAAAGGATCGAAGCGCGTGATGCTGAAAAACGTGCAGGAGGCCAAGTTCAACAGCATTCTGGCGCCGATCTCCAAGCGCATACTGCCCGTTTCCGCGCAGTCCGATCTCAGCTTCGATTCGTTCTTCACCCACATTTTGGCTCACGAGATGACGCACGGCATCGGGCCGCACCAAATTAAGGTGGCAGGACGCGGCACGACGCCGCGCCAGGAACTGAAGGAATTGTACAGCGCCATCGAAGAAGCCAAAGCCGACGTAACCGGGCTCTTCATGCTGCAACATTTCTTCGATCACGGCATGCTCCCCGGAGGCGCACAGAGCGAGCGCCGCCTGTACACCACGTTTCTAGCTTCGGCATTCCGCACGCTGCGATTTGGTCTCAAAGAGGCTCACGGCAAAGGAATGGCGGTGCAGTTCAACTATCTGGTGGATCGCGGCGCTTTCGTGGCCCATGCCGACGGCACGTATCAGGTGAATTTCGAGAAAGTGAAATCCGCCGTGCGCGACCTGGATCACGATCTGCTGACCCTAGAAGCCACCGGAGATTATGCGGGCGCCAAGAAAATGCTGGATGAACTCGGCGTGCTTCGCCCGGAAATGGCAGCCGCGCTGGCCCGCCTGAAAGACATCCCCACCGACATCGAGCCCAACTTTGTGACGGCGGACAAACTTTCACCACGGTAAGAGAGTTCCTGCTCTTACTTCGCATACAACTTCATCAAGATTCACGACGCACTGCGACTAACGCCCGCAATGGCGGCTCGCGACTCAGCACGGCCCGAGAAGAGCTACTGGCCCAATCTTATTTTGTAAGTGCCTCCGCTGGAATTCTTTGAATGTGAGTGAGGCCATCGTCAGGAAGATTTATCCTCGATCCAATCCAGGATTTCTTCCAGCACGTTGATGCGGCCCTGAAGGATTGCGCCCTTCACTCCAGTTCGCCAATCCTCTTCATTGTACTTTGCGGCTTTCACTTCGACTGATTCGACCAACATCTCGCGGAGTTTGTGTTGGGTAGCTTCCAGCGTCTGCATTTCCTGTTCTCCTTTAGTCATACCAGCGTATCTAAAATGTCAGGCGGCAACTGGTTGCATCAAGCTAGCGCCACGGTTTTCGCCGATCTTCGAGACTGTAACGATGCTGCCAGCACTTCCCGAATGACCAGGTCGGAAACTAAAAGTTTTTCGCAGATCGTGCACCGATCTGCCTGTGATTTTTTTTGGCCAAGAGACGCACTTCAGTCTCGCAGACCTTGGACGGGCCAAATGCCTAGCTACTGGTAAGCTTATGGCGCGAAAGATGCCTGAAATGCGGCCCATCCCCTTGAGAAGCGCTCCGCAAGTTCGGGGGCCAGACAGCTGGAATTCCTCATGAAGGCCACTTAGGCTGGTGAACGTCAGTGAGCCGTAGAGCACGACCGGGATTTGATAGTTGTCTCGAAAACGACGGTCAGGGCTTCCATCCTTGTTACACTTTGCCCAAGCGTGCGCGACGATTCGCGTATCAGAAGGAATTGGCTGGTCCTCGATGAAGCGATGTTCCCGAAATTCCAGAGTCACCTCGCGGGAATCAACAAGGGCGAAGGCTTGCTTGGAAGCCCTATAGAGAATGAAACCGGGATAGATGTACATGTCTCCCCCGTTGCGATTTGGAAGATGTGGTACCTTCTGCTCCCATTGGATGAGGTCGCAGGAGTTGAGCGCGAAGGTCACCGGCTCACGGGTGATGGCTTCATGGGCTGCTGAGCGTTCGGCAGCGCGGTCGATAGCGCGGCTCTCTAGCGTATCCCATATCTTCTGACATTCCGAAAGTGCGGCGAAATCGTCGCGCATCTCGTAGTAGGGTTCTGCCTGTTGCCGTTCAATGTCGATTTCCGTCGCCAGTGTTGTGAGCCGGAGTTGCTCCTGTAACTCCTCCAGCTTGGCCTGGGCCGTATCGTAAGCTTCTTTTCGAACGGCGAATGACTTCTTAAACATCCGCCTAAACAGGAAGCCCCGCTCCCAGTTCTGATAGCGTTGGGTGGCCAGGGTCGATTCCCGCGAACCTTTCGAGATTTCCTGAATCAGGGCATCGCGTTCTTCGTAAGCTTCTTGCAATAATTTCCTCACGCTGTCCATGCTCTGGCTATTGAGCAGTTTCGTGCTGGCGCTACGTATTTCAGTGGCGCGTGACCGTGAAGGAACCGAAGGTACTGGCGGGACGAACGCAAGTGGCGAGGGGCTGACGCCCTGTTCGGTAGGTTGCGGTTGATACCGAGATGGTTGCGACGAAGGAATGACTAGGCGCTCCCGGCTCGATAGCCCCGTGCCCGGGATACTGAGGTTCCTATACACACCTCTCGGACCTACGTTCACGCTGAATGGGGCCGCGCCGAGAGTCGCGCTTAGACCGTGGCGCGTTAAGTTTAATTTGACGCCCGGCAGCACCTTGAAGGTTTTGCGAAACCGCCAACTCATTGAGAGCCCCCTAATCTCCGCAACATGTGAGAGCTTCTACGTTAACAGAGCGCAAGGCCTTGTACTGGCTTACTGGAAACTCTGACGGATACGGCGGCGCGAGAAGAAGCCCGTGATAGTGAGGCCAAGTTATTTCTTTGCTACGGTTCCACTCTCTGGTCGCAAGACCTCGGCTTAGTCGCGAACAGCGAACGGGATCAACGAGCTTAGGCTGCAGGAAGTCATTAAGAGGAATGTGCGAGACAAGTTCTGGGCTATGAATGTCGCAGCTCAGGTTGGAGGTTGTCGAAGCTGAGAGAGGTCGGCGACGACCATGCTTATCGCTCCAGGAATGCGATAGACTCTGCGAGTACCATGCGCTTTAGACGGTCAGATGCAGCGGCGCTGATTGCGGTGCCGCTAGTGGTGGTTGCATTCACGGTCGAGAGTGCGGTCCTGCCGATCATCTGCCTGTGCGTGGCGGGGGCAGTGATTGTCTATGCCATCGCCGGACATTATGAGTTGTCATGGCAACGGAGGGTTGCGGTCTGCGGGCTGGCCGCTGTCTTGGACTTGGCCGTCGTCACCTATGTGTACAAAGTGAATCTGGCGACGGAACTCAAGCAGCAGGTGGCTCCGCTTGTGGCTGCGGCGCTTCCACCACCGGTGAGTAGCAACTGCCCAATTCCAAAGGGCTCTGTGGCGCTTTATCTGGGAAACGCTGTCTCTGTAATCACCGCGTTCCCCCATGTCGTTTTCAGGGTTCACGGCGATGATGTATTTGTTTTCGAGCGGGACTCCTCCGGCGTGCTTGTCAGCTTGAGGGTATTTGATGACGTTGGCAATGCGGTGGCCCGACTGAAGCGGAACATATTTAAGGCCATGAATTCCGCCTCGCATGTGGAGCGACCCAGCGCCAGCAACTTGATAGTGTATGACGACAGGAATACCAAAGTGCTCGATGTGCAGTTCCTGAATCCGCAAGCGATCAAGATAACGGGGATTTTACGTTATCCGGGAGTAGATCCGATTGTCATCAGCGAAAAGTATCTGGGAGTTGGAGGGGCCATATCGCCGCCGACGTGTAGAAGTGGGATGGAAGCTGATTTCGTTCGTGATTAACAGCTATCCAGACTTTCACCCCGGGAGAGCGATCCTGCTCTCACGGAGTGAATGAGCGACTAACGGGCTGACGCCGCGACCGCTTTTTTTGCCGGTTCCAGTTGCGCGATTTTCGCTTCGAGATCCGCCAGGCCTCGGCGCAGGATTTCCTGATAGCGCGGGTTCGTGCTGCTGGCCAGTTCATGCTGGACACGCGTGCGCGAAAGCTCCAGGTTTTCCCGGTCGCGCATGGTCTGGACTTGTTCGGGGCTCAGTTTGGTTTCGCGGTGCGCAGGTTTTCTGCTCTCGGCGGACTCAATCTGCGATTCCACCGACTTGCTTTCCCACCCTCTCGCCATAATTTCATTGTATGGCACTGCACGCCAGATCCAAAATGACGGAAAATGGCAGGCATGCCGAAAACAGCTATGTGCTTCATTCTCTTGGCGGCGGCCGGCGCCTCAGCCGCTACCGTCGATGGCGTGTGGGAGATCACATTCACGCGGTTCGGCGAGCCCGACCTGTTCCGGCGCGCGACATTGAAGGCCAGCGGTGACAAGCTCATGGGTCAATCCGGCGACGTCAAGATCGAGGGAACCACCCATGGCGACAGCATTAGGCTCGAAGTCCGGCAGGCCGACGGCAAAGTGTTGTGGAATCTCTCCGGCACGCTGGTTGAGGACGTTCTGGTCGGCACGGGGAAGATTTTCGATATGCCTGCCACCTGGACGGCCCGCCATCCGGCCGAGCGCTCCGCGGGCGCGCCCAAAGAGCACCGTTTCACGCCGCGCACGTTTCATCGCCAGTTCTCGAGCGCAATTCCGCCGGTGATGCATCTGTTTCCAGGCGACAGCGTGAGCACGTGGACGGTGGATGCCGGTGGCAAAGACGCGAGCGAGAAGCAGCGTTCACAGGGCGGTAATCCGCTGACGGGGCCTTTCTATGTCGAGAACGCCTGGCCGGGCGATACCTTGGTAGTGAAGTTTACGCGCATTCGTCTGAACCGCGATTCGGCCGGCAGCGGCGATTCCATTGTGGCCGGTGCCTTCGATCCCTACTACTTCAAAGATCTGAAACCGGTTGACAAATTCGACAGCACGTGGCGACTGGACCGGGAGGGCGGCGTGGCGATGTTGAAAAATCCCACCGAGCGGCTGAAGAATTTTTCGGTGAAGCTCGCCCCCATGCTGGGCTGCGTGGGCGTGGCGCCGCCGGGCAACCAGTCGCTGCGATCCGGAAATCTCGGCAGCTTCGGCGGCAACATGGATTACAACCAGATTCGCGAGGGTGTGACGCTGTATCTGCCGGTGTATCATCCGGGCGCGCTGCTGTTCGTGGGCGACGGCCATGCGGCGGAGGGCGCGGGCGAATTGACCGGCGATGCGCTCGAAACATCCATGGATGTGGAGTTCAACGTCGATGTCATCCAGGGCGAATCGCCCGACATGCCGCGCGCGGAGAATGCCGATGCGCTGATGGCGCTGGGTATCGGCGGCTCGCTCACCGACGCCTTGCAGAGCGCGACGACCAGCCTGGCGCAGTGGCTGGAGCACGATTACAAGCTCAACGCCGCCGAGGTGGCCATGGTGCTGGGAACATCCATGCAGTATGAGATCGCCGAGGTTGTCGATCCGCAGGTGAACGTTGTGGCCAAGGTATCGAAGAGTGTTCTTTCCCAACTACACAAGTAATTACGCAAGTAACGGAACGCCGTGGCCGGCCACCATCCCGCGGGTCGCCGGGCGGCCGGTGCGCGTTGTATTTCGAAAAACGCTGCTGGATGGCGCGGGCTCCCCGGCGCATGCGGCCACTTACCTTCGCAAGAGACGCATGGTGATTGAGGAAGCGCTGATGGCCGATCCGGACGGCTTCGCCCGCATTTTCGTGCACGAGCTGTTTCACTTCGTCTGGCTGCGGCTTGGAAACGTCAAGCGCAAATCTTACGAGCGGCTGCTGGCGGGAGAATTGCGTCGGCGGGCCGGTGGCGAGCTGGGCTGGTCGGCGGAATGGCGCAAGGGGAAGATCGAGCGCCGTGACCGCATGGCACGCAACCGCCGATGGCGCGAGTACTGCTGCGAAAGCTTCTGCGATACCGCGGCCTGGCTGTATGCCGGGGTGGCGCGCCACGAAGAATTCACGCTGGCGGCGCCTTTGCGCGCGGCGCGGCGGAAATGGTTCGCGCGCACGGGTCTCGACGCCAGAATCTCGATATAATTGAAGTAATGGAGAATTTGTGCACGCTGCTCGCATGAGCCTTGTTGTGGCCGCGGTCTTGCTTACGCTGCCCGGATGTAATTCCAGATCGAAAATGATTGGGGACTTGATGGAAGAAAGGTCTTTAGGCGACCCTAAGGCGGCCTCCGTCAAACCCGGCAAGGAGCGGAAAGCGGCGCCGGATTTCGAGCTGAAAGATGCCAACGGACACACCGTGCGCCTTTCCGATTATCGCGGCAAGGTGGTGCTGCTGGACTTCTGGGCCACCTGGTGCGGCCCTTGCAAGATCGAGATCCCATGGTTCCAGGAATTCGAGCGGGAAAATAAAGACAAGGGTTTCGCCGTGCTCGGCGTCGCCATGGATGAAGAGGGTTGGGAGGTGGTGAAGCCATTTGCCCATTACATGAACATCAATTACCGCCTGGTGATAGGCAATGACTCGATTGCGGAGCAGTTCGGGGGCGTAGACGCCCTGCCCACGACTTTCCTCATCGACCGCGAAGGAAAAATTGCTGCCGTGCACGTAGGCCTGTCGGGAAAACGTGATTTCGAGAATGGGATTCGTGACCTACTCTAAGTTAGCGGCTTTCCTGCTGCTCCTGCCCGCCGCGTTTGCGCAGAACAGCCCAATTCTTACCGTGGCGCAGCCGAAAAAATTGACGGCCAAGCGCAACGCGGCCGTGACGGCGAAGATTGAGATTTCGATCAACGCCGGTTATCACATCAACAGCAACGCGCCGCACGAGGCGTATCTTATCCCTCTGCGGCTCACCTGGACGCCCGCGCCGCTTGCCGTGGAGACCGTGACTTTCCCCAAGGCGACCGACGAAAAGTACCCGTTCTCCGAGCAGCCCCTCTCCGTATTCACCGGCAATTTCGAAATCGCGACGAAGTTTAAAGTGCCCGCCGACGCTTTGAGCGGTCAATCGATTCTGGCCGGCAAGCTGCGCTACCAGGCGTGCAACAACACCATGTGTTTCCCGCCGAAAACCGTGGAAGTCAAGCTCCCCATCGATATCCAGTAGTCCAGAGATATCGGCAATCCGGCAGCTTAACTGGATAGCCTAACCGCGAAAGATATCTTACTAACTGTGTAAGACCTCCCGGTCGCATGGGTTTCGGCCAGGCTCCGGTCATTTTCATTCAATCATTTAGAAGTTTGGACACCCATCTGCCTTCTTAGGCTCTCCCGCATGCACGACTCCTGGAGAAACTATGACTAAACGTGTGAAATCGCGATCGACAGCGTTTGCCGCAGTCCTTGCCGTGGGAATAGCCAGTTTGCCGGCCTTTGGCAAACCGCACAATAACGATAACGCGCCTTCGGTGAAAGGCCACTACTCATTCCGCATGACGCCGGCCAAGAGTTTCAGCGCGAACGCCCCGGGCGATACCGGCGGTATCGCTAACTCTCCCCGGCAGGACGTTCTACGCGTGGGCGTGTTCTCAGCTGATGGATCCGGAAATCTCTCCGGCCATACCATGGCCACCACCGATACGATTCAGGGCAAGACGTGGCTCGTCATCTTTGACTGGACAGGCAAGTATGTGGTGAATGGAGACGGGACGGGTTTCTTTTCGGTAGACGCCGTCACCAATATGGTTTGCACCGACATGACCGTGGCGCATACGGGGCCGACGCCGCATCCGGTTACGACCGGCGGCACGCCGCTTTCGGGAAACACGGCTTGTCCGACCGGCGCGGACTCCATTGAAGGCCATGAGGATTATGCGTTTGTGTTTGCGACGCCGGGCGGCAAGAGGTTCGAGTTCATGCAGACTGACAACGACGGCGGCGGAGCCAAAATCTTCATGACCGGATCCGCCACGCTCGAGCAGGATGACAGCGGGAACAGCCAGGGCAAAGGTAAAGACTAGGCAGCCGGCTGTTCAACGGAGTATGGAGGGCGACGCATGCCGCGTCGCCCTTGCTGTTTTAGCGCGCCGCGACCACGCGCAGCGGCTTGTCGAGTTTGAAGGTCAGTACGGTTTCCGCGGGCACTTTGATCGAACCGCCCTTGGTCAGGACCTGCGTGAGAGCGCCGGCGCCGGCGCCGGAACCCGCACCAATTGCGGCGCCCTTCCCGCCTCCTGCGATAGCCCCGATGATTGCCCCGACGGCCGCTCCACCACCCGTGTATCCAGCCGTTCGCTTGTTGGCGCCCATTCCGGTCTTACCCTGCTGAACGAGATCGGCTGTGCTGAGTTGATACATGCGCCCATCAACCGATACCGACGCCAGATCGAGCACCAAGTTAGCGCTGCCCTTGATGCGCCCGCCCTTGGTTGCAGAGCGGATAACGATCTGGGCGTTGGCCCCCTGTGGGATCACGACATCACCATTGGCATCGCGCACGTCGCTCGTGACTTCCGCGGCGAAAGTTTGCCCCTCCGTCGCTTTGCCGGAGTCGATAGTCTCTTCAGTCCGCACGGCAACTTCCGTGCCGGCCGGCAGTGCGTAGGTTTTGGAGCTGATCGCGGACTCCTGTGGATGCTCATGACGCTCGTGGCTGAGCGAGCGCCGCGCGGGCCTGGCGCCGGCTTGCGCGGGCGCGGCGGGCTGTGCGCCGGACTGAGCCGTCTCCGCGGGCGGCGGCGCGGCCGCATCGTCGTATTCAATCGACTTCACATCCTTCATCGCCAGCGTGTGCATGGCATTGTCGTCACCTTTCAGCGTGACTTGGCTGGGCGTGGTGTCCGTGACGTTGCCCGCGTATTGCGTGCCGTCGCGCATCACGACGGTGGCGTGCGGTCCGGTGCCGGTATCCTGTTTGGCACAGGAAACGAGCAGCAAAGCGAAAACGATCGGTAAAATCTTAGCGTATCCCCGCATAAGTTTTAGTTGCCTTTCGATTGGTCTAGTGTCGCATTTCCGTTCGCACAGCATCGTTCAAGCACAGCAATGGACAGGCAGGAATGCCTGTCCTACGTTTACTTCCCGGCCAGCACGGGTTTGCGCGCCAGAAACTGCTTGATACTGCGCGTGGCCTGGCGGGTGCGGTGATCGTTCTCGACCAGCGCGAAACGCACGAATCCCTCGCCCAGCGGGCCAAAGCCGATGCCCGGCGAGACCGCGACCAGAGCCTCCTTCATGAGCAGCTTGGCGAATTCTAGCGAGCCTTCGGCGCGATAGGCCTCCGGCACGGGGGCCCACACGAACATGGTGCCGCGCGGCGATTCCACCGGCCAGCCGGCCCGCCGCAGTCCTTCGATGAGCAGGTCCCGGCGGTGCTGGTAGGTGGCGCGGATCTTTTCGGTATCCTGCTCGCACTCGCGCAGCGCGATGATGGAAGCGATCTGAATCGGCTGGAACACGCCGTAATCCAGATAGCTCTTGATGCGCGCCAGCGCGCCGATGATTTTCCGGTTGCCCAGGCAGAAGCCCACGCGCCAGCCCGCCATGTTGTAGCTCTTCGACATGGAAAAGATCTCGACGGCGATGTCTTTCGCGCCCTCGATCTGCAAAATGCTGGGGGGCTTGTAGCCGTCGAAGCCCAGGTCGGCATAAGCGAAATCATGCACGATATACGAGCCATGGTGGCGCGCCAGGCGTACGATCTCGCGGAGATAGTCGAGATCCACGCACGTGGTCGTCGGATTGTGCGGGAACGAGATCAGGATGATCTTGGGCTTCGTGCCGCTGCGGTACAGATCCTCAAGGCGGTTCAGAAACGTGGCCGCGTCGGGCATGGGCAGTACACAGGCCTGGCCTTCCGCCATGATCACACCATATTGGTGGATAGGATAAGCCGGGTTGGGGGACGCCACGACATCGCCCGGGCCGATCACGGCAAACAACAAGTGCGCCAGCGCATCTTTGGCGCCGATGGTCACAATGGCTTCGCTATCCGGATCGAGCCAGACGTCGTAATTCTTCTTGTAGCGCTTGACGATTTCCTCGCGTAGATGTGGTATGCCGCGCGACACAGAGTAGCGATGGTTCCGCGGATTGCGCGTGGCTTCAATCAGTTTGTTGACCACGGCGCGCGGCGTCGAGCCGTCGGGGTTGCCCATGCCGAGGTCGATCACGTCCTGCTGCGCTGCCCGCGCCTTGGCCTTCATCTCATTGATGACGGCGAAAACATAAGGCGGCAGCTTCTGGATGCGATAAAACTCGTCGGTCGATCCGGGCATGAAGACTATTTTACGGGGTTTGGCGGGAATTGTGCGCGGCCCTACGGTGTGGGCAGGAAATCGTTGGCGGATTCCCGGCTGGCCATCAGTGCCGCATGCACCACATAGCGCTGGGGTGCGGGGCCGGCGAAATAAAAGGGGTAACAGGTGATGAGATTCAACACGGGTTGCCCGCTGGGACCGAGTGAGGCGGTATTCTCCTGAGTCACGATAGAAAGTCCTCCGACGCGATAAATAAAGGCGCCGGCCGCCGTTTCGATCTCAATCTGATCCCCCTGCCGGACATCCTTTAGCAGGCGGAAATGAGTATCACGGTGGCCGGCGATCACGCAGTTGCCAGTCGATCCCGGCAGCGCCGATCCCTCCAGATGCCCGGGGCCACGGTGGAGGTCAGCGGCATCCGTGCCCTCGACGACATAGAGAACGGCGTGCAGGCGCGGGATCGAGAGGCGCGCGAAAACTTCTCCGGCGGGGATGAGGCGGCGTGACTCCGAACCCGGAGGGATGATCTCGCCATCCCGCTCGACAGTTTCCCGCATGGAGGCGGTCTCCCAGGACTCCGCTGCCCGTTCCTGCGACAAACGTGAGCCCCAGAATTCGTGAATCCCGGAGAAGAAGAAGCAGGATCCTCCCGCGATGAGAGACCACGACAGGAGAATCTTGAGAGGTGGCATAGTGGCAGGTGCTGCGCTGCACATCCAAAACGGTGTTACGCGACCGCGCGGCGAAGTGCGATGCCGGCCGCCGCAAGCAGACAGCCTGTCAGCAGCATCGTAAGCCAGTTGGAAGCGGTCCTGGGCATTTCGCGATTGCGAGATTCGGTTTCCGCCGCAGAAATTTCCGTGGTCGCGGCAGGAAGGTCGTCGCTCGCAGCATTTGTGGAAGGCTGGGCGGCTGGCGGCTGGGAAGCCGAGGGCCGGGCTTGCGCTATCTGTCCATTTTCCTGGCTTGGTGCATAGGACGAGGTAACGGCTTCAGGCGAAGCCGGGATTTGAGCCTCAGGATCTTGGACGGCAGCCGATGTCTGGCTGGTTGCAGGCTGGCTGAGCTGCTCGGTGGTCACTGGCTGATGGATCTCGGCGAATTCCGCGGTAGCAGCGGACGGTTCGGGCGCCGTCGCCGTATCCTCCCGCGTCGCGTTTTCGTACTTGGCGGCCACTGTTACCGCCGCGCCGCGCTCGCTCCCGCGAGACCGGGAATCCTGCGGCAGCGGAAACTCGTAGCCGTAATCCTTGCCCTGAATCCAGACTTTGTCGAAGTAGTAATCATTCCCGAAATGATGCAGAACCACTTCGGTCTTGCTGGGCACGTTGTTGTCGACGGTCGCGACCGTGAGTATCGGGGTTTCCAGCTTCTTGCCATCGTTACCGAAGATCTGCACAACGCGATTGCTGTTGTCACCCACTAACCGCTGAATCACGTACTGTCCCGGTTGCAATGTAGTATCCCGCACGGTAACGCTGTAAGGGAGATCGACGGTGACCCTGTCATAGAGCGGGCCCTGCGCTTTTACCGCGACAAAAGTACCCACTATACCTATTAAAAATGCGCTTGCTGCTAATGAGAAATTTCGTACCTTCATGGTGTAATTACCGCTCCTTTCGGAAGTTCCCGTTCGAACGTCATTCGGGAATCATTGATCTCAGAGCCCGGCAATCCTTTGAGGGCGATCCTTGATCATAAGAGGAGCAAGCCGGATACCAATGGCGGGTGATGAAACGAACGAAAGAGGACGAGGAAGCGGGAGCCTCAAGCTAGCGAACTGATGTCCTAGGCGTGGCGGGTAAGACGCCGCGCTCAGAAGTGGTGGAGTACCGATTCTACAAATTTGCTGACTTCATGAAAAGCGCTTTCCAGAATCGCAGGCTTCAGCGCGATCAGCCAGAAAACGATGCCTCCGGCGGCCAGCCAGATGATGGTCTTGTCCTTCATGTGTTCATCACAACCATGCGGCACGTGATGGCGGGCTCAACAGCCGCCAGAATACCACGCGACTAGCGCATCGAGAGCGTTCGCGCCTCGCTGGGGATGGCGGAGGCAAGCGCCATGGTGGCCCAAGCGGTTCCGGCGGCGGAGATCCACTGGTCGTGCTCGTGCGGAAACCCGCTCTGAAAATATGGCTGGAATCCGGCCGCGCGGGTCTTCACGTGCCACGAACCGTCCTCGAGCTGAGTGCGTAGCAGGAACCCGATGCCGCCAGACGCCATCACCGGCGGGAACGCCGATCTCATGCAGTGCATAGAGCGCCTGGCCGGTGGCATAAGCATCGCTGGGCAAATCGGGGGTCTGCCCCCAACCGCCATCAGGCCGCTGAAGTGCGATCAGTTCTTTCGCGCGCTCCTCGGGCGGCTTTCCGCCGTTCCAATGAATGCCAAGCAATTGCATGACCCGGTCGTCGGTCGATCGCGGATTGGCGTTCCGCAGCCACGTAGCGGCCCGCGCGATCCGATCGTCGAACTCCGTCTTTCGCCCTGGAATGAAATAAAGCTGGAGCGAGCGAATGCCCATGGCCGTGTGCGCGAAACTTCCGTCCTCGATGGGCGGCCGCACGGTGCCGTAATTGGGCCAGTCGCCTTCGCGGCGTTGTCCCGCCGCAATGTCCAGAACGACGGCGTCCACTTCAGGGCCGGGCGGAATGCCGGCGCCTATTTGAAGCACAGAATACTCCATCCCCTCCACGCCCGGCTGAGGATCCACCAACTGCAGGAGCTTCTGTTCGGGCCCGCCCACGAGCGTTGCCACTATGCGAGCCTGCTCGTTCTCCAGTTGCAGATCGACCTTGGCTCCGCTGGCGCGCGCAGCCTGCACGGCCAAGCCAGTCAGGTTCTGCCCGTGACAGGAAACGCAACCGCCCGCATCCAGGAATTTTGCGCTGCTTTTCTGGAGCTGGGCAACGCCCTTCTCCACGGCAGCTTTGAGACCTTCAGATCGATCACTTACCGGCAGCAGAGCGCTTGGAACGGCAGCGGCAGCCTTGCTTTTAACTCCAAGTGCAGCCAGTATCTCTGGATTCCGGTACTTATTAGCCCGGTCCGCGGCGGTTTCGCCATTCTTCGACTTGATTGCCGGGTCTGCGCCCTTCGATAAAAGCAGCCGAACGATGCGCGGATCGGGACGGTCGGAACTGACTGTCAGAGCGAGGGGCGTCATCCCGCGCACGTCTTTGGCATTGACATTCGCGCCCGCATTCACCAGCAACGAGACGGTTTCGTAGTTGCCATATGGCGCGGCGCTGAGGAGCGGAGTGAGCAAGCCGATGGCTAGCGGCCCGTTCTTGACGGTCTCCAATGTCTCCGCACAGACCGCGTTTACGTTGGCGCCATGGTGGAGAAGCAATCTCACAACCTCGGTATTGCGATCGCCGTTCAGAGCTGCCGCAAGCAGCGGTGTGAAACCTGCCGCGTCTTTCGAATTCGGGTCAGCACCTTTGGACAGTAGAAGGCGCACCGTGTCCGCATCATTCGAAAATGCCGACGCTTGGAGCACGCTCAATCCGCTTTCATCGTGCGCTTTCACATCCGCGCCCTTGTCGATCATGAGCCGGACGATCTCCGAGGCGCCGTCATGGAGCGCGGCTATCAAGAGCGGCGTGCGCCCGATTTTCGAGCGTGCGTTGACGTCGGCGCCCTTCGCCAGTAGCAGGCGGACTTTGGCGATGTCTCCGGCGGCCCACATCAGCGCCGTGGCATCCAAGGCATTTTTTGCGTTGACGTCCGCGCCGGCCTCGAGCAGCAGCTTCATCGCATCCAGGCTGCCGACCGCGGCGGCATACATCAGAGGGGTCGTGCCGCGCCGATCCCGAGTATCGACACCCGAGCCGCGGATAAGATCCCGCAAGACGGAAATGTCATTGTTGCGAATGGCCTGATAAAACGGAGTGCCGGTGGTCTGGACGTGGGCCGCGTCCGCGCTTGAGAGCAGCGCAGTGAAGAACACCAGGAGCGCGCTTGCCACCACGGCGCAGTTTCGCATGAGGTATCCCTCCCTGTACTGGTCCCCACGATATTAGCCCTTTTGAGGATGATGCGCCAGCCGGATTGCGCCGAATCGGCTGATTCCACCGGCTGCGAAACTTCGGTGTAATCGCGCCCGGAACTTGTCGGCGGCTTACATATTACGAGTGAGGCGATCTGGCATGTACAGGCCTATTTTGTAGCTCAGACCCTTCGGTGTGCAGTGTCGAACCGACGCTCTGCCAATCATCGTAAAGTTGCTCGACTGCACGCACACGATCGTTCCGCTCGGAATTGGGGATTCCGCTTCCACCAGGACTCCGAATTTACTGACATCGATGGCCCGCGCGCGAACGCTGCGTTGCGCGCCGCGCCGCCCCTGCTCCCAGGACAGGTGTAGTTGACTGTTCAGCGCAAGCCGCTCGTGAAGACGCTGGGCGTCCGTGTCAGTAGCGCCGGGTTGAATGGCGTCCGAACCTTGTTCGGGCTCGACAGAGGGTGTTAGATGATCGCAGTCCATGGTTGATCCCAATCTCCGGAAAAACTTCGCCAGCGGCCCGCGATCTGGTTCCGGACCACGACAACTCTCTATATACAGTTTGCGTGCCATGCACCGGCCATCGCAAACTACTGATTTCAATTGGGACCGCTAACCATGGTTGGCAACGGACAGGTTCACTGTTCATCCACTTTGTCACAATCGTGTGCCGGAATGTCTCATGCCCGGAGCGGCCCGAAACTTCCCGACCGGTGATTTCTGGAGCCGGAGTCACAGGTGTAGTCTGAAGGCTCCCGTGTAATATGAAACCCGGAAAATGCCAAACTCGATCCGCGCGCGCGACCTGGCCGGACGCAGTCGAGGGCCTGGCGCGTCTCAAGGAAAAGTACGTGCTGGCCACGCTCTCGAACGGTAACGTTTCGTTATTGTCGGACATGGCGAAATCCGCCGGCCTGCCGTGGGATGTCGTGCTGTCGGCGGAGTTGGTTCCGTCATTACAAGCCGGATCGCGAGGCGCGGCGGATCTTCTCGGATGCAAGCCGGCGGAACTCATGATGGTCGCGGCACACCCCAGCGACTTGCAGGCGGCCCAGGCGTGCGGTCTACATACGGCTTTCGTGCCGCGCCCGCTGGAGCACGGTCCGGGCAAAGCAGATGCGCCGCCTAGCCAGGGATTCGACAGATTCGACATCGTCGCCCGCGATTTTCTGGAGCTGGCAGCGAAGATGGCGTACTCCGCCCGTTGACGCCGCATCCAGGTGGGCGGCACTCCTAAAACGCGGCCGCAGCCTTGGCGGCGACGTCATCGCGCTTGGGCCACAAGGTTCGCGGTACGACTTTGTCGCCGCCAGCGACCCTCAGATGCGGCGGCGGATCTTCCGGCTCCGGCTTGAACACGATGCCCACAACGAGGCCGATTCCCAGTCCGAGCAGGAAGCCGGCCACGTCTTTTCGATTGGCGTTTTCTTCATTCAACATGAACAGGCTCCCGATGGTTACAAGCGCAGGGGAAATCAGAGGCTCTGCCGCGCCCGGAATTTTTCACCCGTTGAGAAATCAGCGTGAGGATCTGACGGCCGCCGCTCGGTCGAGAATCGAGCATGTGGGCTTCCAATTTCGGTCGCCCGCGCCAGGTAGCGCTCCAATGTGGCCCATGTCGCGGGCTCCACTGGGCGCGTCTCCCTGTTCGAGTATCTTTTACCGGGGATTTTCAACCACCTGAAGAACTCAGCAGCGATATGTATGGATCAGCACGGGAAGCCGGGGTCTCTAGCGGCCCGTCTGCGGTCAAAAACTGAGTCTGTACGGGCTTTTTGCTTAACTTAATGAGATTAAGTGATAGGCGAGACATTGCATATTTTGGTTGACAATCAGACTTCCTTAACCTATTATGGTTAATGACTGAGCACTCCTGCCCACTCTGCGGATCCTCTGAACTAAGTCAGCTGGTCTGAGTCTTCCCTTCTTAGCCAACCCCCAACCTAAGGAGGTTGCATGTTTGCTCGCAGTGCATCGTTACTGTTTGGCGTCGCGCTCATCGCGGCAGCCGTCACGCCGTCGGCCAAAGCCGACCAGTGGGACAAAAAGACCGTTATCACCATCAACGAGCCGGTTCAAGTGCCGTCCTGCTGTAACCCCGAGCACGTAGTCGTGCTGCAACCCGGAACCTATGTTCTGGCACTGGTGGACTCCCTCTCCGATCGGCATATTGTGCGCGTCTTCCAGCAGGATGAGAAGACGGTGGTCACGACCATACTGGCCATCCCGAACTATCGCTTGCAGCCTACCGGTAAAACCGCGTTCCAGTTCTGGGAGACGCCGGCCGGCCAACCGCGTGCGATGCGCGCCTGGTTCTATCCTGGCGACAATTTCGGCCAGGAATTCGCTTATCCCAAGACCAAATCCGTCGAGATCGCCCAAGTGGCCCATGCTCCGGTGCCGGTTGTCGTGGTTGAGACAGAGGCCGAGCTGAAGACCGCTCCGGTGGTGGTTGTGGATGAAAAGGGCGAGGAAAAGCCCGTAGAAGTCGTGGTGGCCAAAAGTGAGCCGCCCGTGCAACCAGCGCCTGAGCCGCAGGTCACAACAGCTGTAGAGGCCGCGACGCCGGTACACGAAGCGCCTGCTCCGGCAACGTTGCCTGACACGGCCAGCCCGTATCCGTTGTTCGGACTGATCGGTCTCGGTTCCGTAATCGCCTCCAGGCTGATCTCCCGCTTCTCCAAGCGTGCGTAAGATGTCGCGACGCGCTACCCGCGATCATGATCCGTTGGGCCGGGGTTACCACCCTGGCCGGCGGTGGGGGAGATGGCGTCTGGTTCCATCGATTTTTCTCCTGCTGGTTCCCCCTCACGGCTTGGCACAAGACTCGCCCCCGAAAGGCGAGTTCAGGATTTCGACCGACGTCGAACTGGTTCTACTCGATGTGAGCGTCAAACAGGCCAAAGGCGGATACGTCTCCGGCCTCACCAGGGACAACTTTCAGATCTACGAAAACGGCGCACTGCAGAAGATCACCGAATTCGCCAGCGCCGACATACCCATCGCCGTCGGCCTGGTATTCGACGACAGCGGCAGCATGCGATCCAAGCGCCCCGACGTGATCACCGCCGGTCTGGTATTCATTGCCGCCAGCAATCCGCAGGATCAGATCTTCGTGGTGAACTTCAACGACAAGGTGCGGAGCGGCCTTCCGGAAACCATTCCTTTTACCGACAACATCAATCTGCTGCGTGCCGCCCTTTCCAGAGACATCGCGGAAGGCCAGACCGCGCTCTACGACGCTATCGCCTTTGCGTTGCAACATCTCGAATCCGGGCGGCGCGATAAGAAAGCTCTCATGGTGGTGAGCGACGGCGGCGACAATGTCAGCAGGCGCACGCTCAAAGAGCTGATGCAGCTGGTGCAGGAATCGCGCGCGACTATATATACGGTCGGCATCTTCGATGCCGACGACCGCGATCGCAACCCGCAGGTGCTGGAGCGCTTTGCCAGAGTGAGCGGGGGCGAAAGCTTCCTGCCCGGCGGGCTGGATGAAGTGGTGCCCATTTGCAAGCAAATCGCCAAGGATATCCGCAACCGCTACACCATCGGCTACATACCGGCCCACAACAGTGATAAGGCCGCGCTGCGCAAGATCCACGTAGTCGCCACGGCACCGGATCGCGGGAAACTCGTCGTACGGACGCGCACCAGTTATCTGCTGCCCGCCGGCGAGTCGCGCGCCAGATCCGCGGAGCCCATGAAGTGAAGGTTCGCGTCCTAGGCCGCGGCGAGCCGCTCGCCTGCCAATCTTCAGCAGGCCGGAGCCACCCTCCCCGGCAACAAAGCTAACGAGACCCACATGAAGCCGAAGATTCGACCCCAGAGAATGCTGCGACTCCGAAGAATCCCGCCGCTGGCTTGTCTTGGGCTCCTGCTCCTGGTTGCGGCTCCGGCTGCGCGTTCTTATTCCGTGCTCACCCATGAGGCGATGGTCGATCTGGTTTGGGATAGCTCAATCAAAGTACTCCTGCTGCATCGATTTCCGAATGCCACGGCGGACGAGCTGACCGCGGCGCATGGGTACGCCTACGGCGGGAGCATCATCCAGGACCTGGGCTACTACCCGTTCAGCAGCAAGTTCTTCAGCGATTTGACGCACTACGTCCGCAGCGGCGACTTTATCCTCAGCCTGATTCGCAATTCTCAAGACCTCAACGAGTACGCTTTCTCTCTGGGCGCTTTAGCGCACTATGCCGCGGACAATAATGGCCACCGCATCGCCACCAACCTCGCGGTTCCGCTGCTCTACCCGAAGCTTCGTCTGAAGTTCGGCAATCTGGTCACGTACGCCGACGATCCGTTTTCCCATCTCAAGACGGAGTTCGGTTTTGATGTGTTTCAGGCCGCGAAAGGCCGCTATGCGCCGGATGGGTACAAAGGCTTCATCGGCTTTGAAGTCTCGAAACCCGTGCTGGAGCGGGCGTTTGAAGAGACCTATGGCATGAAAATCGAGCACGTATTTACGAACTTCGATCTGGCCATTGGGTCGTACCGGCGAACGGTCAGCTCGGTTCTGCCGGCCATGACGCGGGTCGCCTGGCAAATCAAGAAGCAGGAGATTATGAAGGATGCTCCCGGCATCACCCGCAAGAAATTCCTCTACAATATCTCCCGCTCCAGCTACGAGAAGAGCTGGGGTACTGCTTATCCAAAACCGGGACGCCGCTCGCAGGTTCTGGCCGTTTTCTTCCGGATCGTTCCGCGCGTCGGCCCGTTCAAGGCGCTGGCGTTTAAGAGGCTGACGCCCGCAACGGAAAAGATCTTCATGGCGAGCTTCAACGCTTCGATTGACCGGTATCGCGAGCTGCTTGTCGAACTGAAGCGCGACCGGCTGCAACTGCCGAATCAGAATTTTGATACCGGAGCGCTCACCCAGGCCGGGCAATACAAGTTAACTGATGCCGCTTACGCCAAGCTGCTCGACAAGCTGGCCCACCACTACGCCGACATGTCCCCCGAGCTTCGCGGCGATCTTCTGGGCTTCTACAACAACCTCGAGGCGCCGATCTCGACCAAGACCAATGACAAAGAGTGGGCCACAGTGCTCAAACAACTCGATGAATTGAAAGCCGCGGACCTGCATGTCGTGGCGGAACAGTAAAGTTCCGGCACAGTCAAGGTATGGGCATGACGGCGTTTTGGCAGGCAGCTCTGGTTAACTCCAATAGATTAAGGATACTTGCGAACGGCAAGGATTCTCCTTGACAACCCCCATCAGTTAACTGATACTAGTTAACGACTGAGCACTTCTGCCCAATCTGCAGATTCAACTGAACTAAGTCAGTTGATCTGAGTTCCCCTCTTAGCCCACCACAACCGAGGAGGTTGACATGTTTGCTCGCAGTGTCTCCATCCGCCTGAAGACCAATAGCGTCGCCGAGTTTACCCGCCTGATCGAGAAAGACGCCCTTCCCCTGCTGCGCAGGCAGAAAGGCTTCCAGGACGAGCTCACCTTCGTCTCCCCGGGCGGTGAGGAGGCGACTGCGATCAGCTTGTGGGATGAAAAGCAGAATGCGGACAGTTATGGCCGCAACACTTTTCCGGAAGTGATGAGAGCCTTGGGCAAGGTAGTGGAGGGGACGCCGCAGGTCCACACACTTGAGGTTTGCAATTCGACGTTTCACAAAATCGCGGCTCCGGTCGGGGTCTGACCCCCGGCGGGTACATGGTTGAGGGGCGGCCAGTTTGCCCTGGCATCTGTCCCATAGAGTTCGGACGCAAAGGAATGAGGTTTCAATTGCTTGTGAAAACGATGCAGTGCGGCGCCGTTGTGGGGCTGCTTCTGGCGGCAATATCCTGGAACGCCGGACCGAATTTCCGGCTCCTGCTGGATTTGGTGGTTGTGGTGGGCGCGATCGTGGTTGTCAGGCAGGCGGCGAGGGCCAAGCAATACCTTTGGGTGTCGGGCTTTGTAGGGATGGCGCTGCTGCTCAATCCCATCGTGCCGGTATTCACGCCGGCCGGCAACTTGATGTTGCTGCTCTTCCTGGTTGGCGTGTCGCCAATTGTAATGACCTTCGCCGCCCTGATGGACGCAACGATTACGCTTGATCCCAATGTAATCACGGACACTTACCCGCAAGGTGAATTGCGTGTACCCAAGAGTGAATGGGCCGTGGTGTAACGAACCTTCTGCATAAGGAGCGGTCATGACGGACGCAATCAAAACGGGAACCATTCTCATCGAAGGAGGCGCATCCATGCCGGAATCTGTGCGGCTTGAAGGCGGGACCTATTCGAGTGGCTGGAGATCAGTCAGCAACCTCGATCTCAACCAGCTGGACAGCGCGATCCACAAAGCCGGGTGGACGTTTTTCTTCATGGCGGGCGAGATCAAGATTACCGCTTTCGGATTCGATAGAGAGCGGGCGGTGCGCAGAGCCATGAAGCAGGTCATCACGAACGTCGAATCCCACAGGTGCAACTGTGTGGAAATCACGGAAGTGTCGGCGAAGTCATTTCTCGGCATGCCGTACGTGAATGTCAGCGCACACTCCCGGCATATCCAGGAAAGCTCGGCGTTCGCCAGTCACGCGCATTAACGGCATCGAGTTTTATAGGAAATGCACGGAATCGCACTCAGATATTGAACGGGGAGAAAGTTATGAAATTAAAACGGCTTGGCATCGTCTGCCTCAGCGCAGGCGTGTTGTACGGCGGCGAGAACGCGGCGACGCGTTTGAAGACTTCGGCTGAAGTGTTGACGGAAATCATGGCGGCGCCGGATAAAGGCATTCCCAACGAGCTGCTTGAGAAATCACAGTGCATCGTGATTGTTCCGGGAATTAAGAAAGCTGCTTTTGTCGTGGGCGGCCAATATGGCAAGGGTTTTATCGAGTGCCGCCGGGCTACCGGCAAGGGATGGTCGGCGCCGGCCGCGGTTAAGGTGGAAGGCGGCAGCTTCGGGTTCCAGATTGGCGGCTCGGAAACCGACGCCATTATGCTTGTGATGAACAAACGGGGCACCGAAAAGCTGCTGTCGAGCAAGTTCACTTTGGGCGCAGACGCGTCAGTGGCAGCCGGACCGGTAGGCCGTAGCGCGTCAGCCAATACAGACGCCAAGATGCAGGCCGAGATCCTGACCTACTCCCGCTCACGCGGCGTATTTGCAGGTATTGCACTGGACGGCGCAACGCTCCGCCCGGATAACGAAACCAACACGGAAATGTATGGGGGCCGGCTGACCAATAAGCAAATCCTCCGGGGCGAAACGAAGGCCACCGAAGCGGGCACCGAACTGGCGGCGGATTTGAACAGGCTCTCCACCAGAAAAGAGTAGGTAACTTTACCGGCACCGGGAGGCCCATAGTTGATGGGCTTCCCATGCCTGGCGCGGCAAATCAGATATCGTGCGGTAAACCATGTGATGAAAAGAGAAACGGATGTCACTTTTGGCTTGGATGGTCCTGGGTCTGCTGGCGGGATTCATCGGCAGCAAAATTGTTAATCAGAGAGGCGAGGGCCTGATCCTCGACATCGTGCTCGGCATTGTGGGCGCGACTGCCGGCGGGTTCGTATTCAATGCCCTGGGAGCCTCCGGCGTCAGCGGCTTAAATTTGTACAGCCTGTTGGTGGCGGTGGTGGGCTCAGTTTTATTGCTGGTGCTTTATCACGCCGTGTTCCGCCGGGCTTGAAATCGCATCCGCACGACGGGAACGGCAAATCAGGTGGATTGGGCGGAGCAGATCAAGATACGGGTGAATGCCGAGTTTGACCGGGTGGCCGGAGCTCGCGTTAGCGGCCACCAGACAAACCGAAGCGGATCGAATGGATACGCGCTGGCCGTGATCGCCGTCCTCGAAGACAAGCGCGCCGAGGTGATGAGGAAAGCTCAGGCCGGTTATTTCATCCAAGACTGGCAGGAGTTGGGCAATCAGGTGCGGCAAATGATCCAGCAAGATGCCGGGTACAAAACCATCAAGGCCAATCAGGGATTGGCGGACAAATCTCACAAATCAACCGTAACTGGAGGTTACACTGCATGATGAAAATTCGACCACTCTACGATCGCATTGTGGTGAAGCGGATCGAGGAGCAAGAAACCATACGCGGCGGCATCATTATCCCCGATTCGGCCAAGGAAAAGCCGCAGGAAGCCGAGGTCATGGCCGTGGGGCAAGGCAAGCGCCTGGAGGACGGCACGCTGGTTCCCGTCGATGTCAAAGTCGGCGACCGCATTCTGTTCGGCAAGTATTCGAGCAGCGACATCCAGGTGGACGGGGAAGAGTATCTGATCATGCGCGAGGACGAAATTCTCGGCGTAGTCGACCGGAAGCCGGAAGCTGAGAAGCAGCCTGTCAAGAAGGCCAGTTAGTTCGGCAACAAAAAAAGGGAGTCATCACATGGCAAAACAAATCGTTTACAGCGAGCATTCCCGGCAGGCGATTCTGCGAGGCGTCAACCAACTGGCGGACGCCGTGAAAGTCACCCTCGGTCCCAAGGGCCGTAACGTCATTCTGGAAAAGAAATTTGGCGGACCGAACATCACCAAGGACGGCGTGACGGTGGCGAAAGAGATCGAGCTGAAGGATCCGATCGAGAACATGGGCGCGCAGATGGTCCGCGAGGTGGCGTCAAAGACCTCCGAGGTGGCCGGCGACGGCACCACCACCGCCACCATTTTAGCCCAGTCCATTTTCCGGCAGGGCGTCAAGGCCGTGGCGGCGGGCGTAAACCCGATGGCGCTCAAGCGCGGCATCGACAAAGCCGTCGAAGTGGCCGTCGAAGAAGTCAGGAGACTGTCGAAACCGGTCACGGGCGACATGATCGCGCAGGTTGGTATGATTTCCGCCAACGGGGACTTGACCATCGGCAACATCATCGCCGACGCTATGAAGAAAGTGGGCAAGGACGGAGTCATTACGGTCGAAGAATCCAAGACCATGGTCACCGAGCTGGCCACGGTGGATGGCATGCGGTTCGATCGCGGGTACCTTTCGCCCTACTTCGTCACCGACGCGGAGCGGATGGAGTGCGTGCTCGAGGATGCGTACATCCTGATCCACGAGAAAAAAGTCGGCAACATGAAGGACCTGCTGCCGGTTCTCGAGCAGATCGCGCGCGCGGGAAAGCCGCTGCTGGTAATCTCGGAGGACGTGGAAGGCGACGCCCTGGCGGCGCTGGTGGTGAACAAGCTGCGCGGCACGTTGAACGCTTGTGCGGTGAAGGCCCCGGGGTTCGGTGACCGGCGCAAGGCGATGCTCGAGGATATCGGCATCCTGACCGGCGGCAAGACCATCATGGAAGAGACCGGCATGAAGCTCGATGGCGTGCATCTCGAAGACCTGGGCCGCGCCAAGCGCATCACCGTGGACAAAGACAACACCACCATCATCGACGGCGCCGGCGAGCCGAAGAACATCCAGGGCCGCATCAAGCAGTTGCGGGCGCAGGTGGAGGAAACCACAGCCGATTACGATCGGGAGAAGCTGCAGGAGCGGCTGGCAAAGCTGGCCGGTGGCGTGGCCATCATCAGGGTCGGCGCCGCGACCGAAACCGAGATGAAAGAGAAGAAAGCGCGCGTCGAAGATGCCATGCATGCCACGCGGGCGGCGGTCGAGGAAGGCATCGTGCCGGGCGGCGGCGTGGCGCTGCTGCGGGCCGCGGTTGCGCTCGAGAAACTGAAGCTCACTGGCGATGAAAAAGTCGGCGTGAATATTTTGAAACGCGCCTGCGAAGAACCCTTACGGCAGATTGTGCAGAATTCGGGCATGGAAGGCGCTGTGGTGGTGGAGAAGGTCCGCAGCCATCAGGAAACCAACTATGGCTTCAACGCAGCCACCGAGCAGTATGAGGACCTGGTTAAGGCCGGCGTAATCGACCCCACGAAGGTGACCCGCACGGCTCTGCAGAATGCCGCTTCGATTGCCTCGCTCATGCTGACCACCGAGGCCCTGATCTGTGAGATTCCAGAGGAGTTGACTCAATAAGGACTAACATAGGAGATGAGCATGCTCAAAGCACAAATCAACGATTCTCCTAATGGAAGCGCCGCTACATCGCGCGAGCAAGGCGGGCAAAGCATGAAAAGCGTGGCGCTGAAGCTGACCCTCGAGGAACTGCGGCTATTAGCCACCCTGGCGTCGGATCAGGTATTCCGCAGACAATTCATCGATCCGAGAATGCCCGGACATCGGCCTAACTCCGAGGAGATAAATCTGAGCAAGGCATTAGTTGCGCGTCTGCGGCTGATGCTGGATGAACAGAGGGTGACGGCGTGACGCCCGGCATGGCATGGAGATCCTATCGGCTAGTTTGACCTCAAGACTGAAAGCCAGCAGCAAAACCATTAACCGGAGCTTGCTTCAGTTCACGGCAAGCCTCCGGGGAAATGGCATATCCACGAAGTACGCCGGCGGCGAATTGCCGCTGCGATCGGAGCTGTTCAGCACCGATCAGATGAAGCTGCATGGCAAGTCGCTGGCGGCTTCGCATACATTGAGTCCGGGGCGCCCGCGGGACCAGCTCCTGACGCGGCTGGCCGAGAACGAAGACGTTCTGAATGGCGTTCGCAGCCTGCTGACGGAAGCCGTTCAGGCAAACCGCCGGCTTACCCCGGCGGGGGAGTGGCTGCTTGACAACTTCTACCTCATCGAAGAGCAGATCCGCACCGCCAGGAGACACCTTCCAAAGGATTACAGCCGGGAACTACCTCGCTTGCTGCACGGCCCTTCGGCGGGGCTTCCGCGCGTGTATGACATCGTGCTCGAGACGATTTCACACGGCGATGGACGGGTGGATCCGGAGAGTCTCACCAATTTCGTAACGGCGTACCAGACGGTCACAGCTCTGAAGTTGGGCGAATTGTGGGCCATCCCGATCATGCTGCGCCTGGCATTAATCGAGAATCTCCGGCGCGTTGGAACGCGGGTCACCGCCGATAGGATCGACCGAAACCAGGCCGACTCCTGGGCGGACCAGATGACGGAGGTGGCCGAGAAGGACCCGAAAAGCCTGATTCTGGTGATCGCGGACATGGCGCGGTCGAACCCGCCCCTGGTGAGTTCCTTTGTCGCGGAATTCGCGCGCCGGTTGCAGGGACAGAGCCCCGCTTTGGCATTGCCGCTCACCTGGATTGAGCAGCGGCTCTCCGAGTCCGGCCTGACCATTGAGCAGTTGGTGCAGTCGGAGAACCAGCAACAGGCCGCCGACCAGGTATCCATCAGCAACACCATCGGCAGCCTCCGGTTTCTCGGCGCCATGGACTGGCGCGAGTTCGTCGAGAGCATGAGCGTGGTCGATCAGACGCTGCGCGAGGATGCTGGCGACGTATACGGCAGAATGGATTTTGCCACGCGCGACCGCTACCGTCACGCAGTGGAAAAGATAGCCAAGCACAGCCTGCTGACCGAGGGCGAAGTGGCGCGCCAGGCGATTCAACTGGCTCACGAGCGCGCAGCCGGATCAAACGGAGACGATCGTGCGGCACACGTGGGTTTCTACCTGGTCGATAAGGGGCTGCTCCAGCTCGGGCGAATGGCGCACTTCCGCCCGCCCATCGCCGAGCGTTTCCAGGAGTTTATAGGCCGCGTTCCTTTCCCCCTGTATCTGGGCGCGATCCTGCTGATTACGGTGCTGTTCACGGCGGGTTTACTGGCGCAGGCGGACGCCGTTGGGTTTTATGGCTGGAAGCTCGCACTCACCGGCATCCTCTCCCTTCTGTGCGCAAGTCAGCTGGCGGTCGCACTGGTGAACTGGCTGGCGACGCTGGTGGCGACACCTCATGCGCTGCCCCGCATGGACCTCTCGCTGGGAATTCCACCGGAATTGCGTTCCCTGGTTGTGGTTCCGGCGATGCTCGCCAGCGCTCAGGACGTGGAGGATCTGATTGAAGCCCTGGAAGTCCGATTCCTGGCAAATCGCGTCGCCAACCTGCACTTCGGTCTGTTGACTGACTTTCGTGACGCGCACGAGGAAAGGCTGCCGGAGGACGAACCGCTGGTGCAGCTGGCCCGGAAGCGGATCGAAGAACTCAACGAAAAATACGGCGGCGCTGGAAATGGCACATTCTTCCTCTTCCACCGTCCGCGCTGCTGGAATCCCCGGGAGCGGATTTGGATGGGTTATGAGCGTAAGCGAGGCAAGCTTGCGGCATTGAACTCGCTGCTGCGCGGTGGAGCATTTGGCCAGACAAGGGACCGGTTCTCGCTGGTCGCCGGGGAGACAGCTGTCTTATCGAGCGTAAAGTACGTCATCACGCTCGACACCGATACCCAACTTCCGCGCGATTCGGCGTGGCAGTTTGTCGGAACCATGGCGCACCCGCTGAATCGGCCCCACTATGACGAAGACAAACAGCGCGTCACCGAGGGATATGGCATCCTGCAACCGCGCGTGGCGGTGAGCCTGCCGGGCACGAACCGGTCCCGGTATGCACGGCTCTGGGGGAGTGAACCGGGCATCGACCCGTACACGCGCGCCGTCTCCGATGTGTACCAGGACCTGTTTGGCGAAGGCTCGTTCATTGGCAAAGGGATTTACGAAGTCGATGCGTTCGAGCGATCGCTCAAGGGGCGCTTTCCCGAGAACCGGATCCTCAGCCACGATCTGCTGGAAGGGTGCTATGCGCGCGCGGGCCTTCTGAGCGATGTACAGTTGTACGAAGAATATCCGTCTCGCTACAGTGCCGACGTCAGCCGCCGGCGCCGCTGGATTCGCGGGGATTGGCAGATTGCGAGGTGGCTGCTGCCTCGTGTTCCCGGCCTGGACGGCCGCCGCCAGAGCAACCCGCTCTCCGGCCTCTCCCGCTGGAAGATTTTCGACAACCTGCGGCGCAGTCTCGTGCCTGCGGCCATGGTGCTCCTGTTGCTGCTCGGTTGGACGGCTTTGTCTCCGGCGTGGTTCTGGACCGTTTCGGTAATCGCAATCGTTCTGGTTCCTCCCTTGCTTGGCTCGCTTCTGCATCTGTTTCAGAAGCCCGAGGAAGTGCTGCTCAGCCAGCACCTCTCAGCCTGGGTGCAGTCGACGGAGCGCCACCTCGCGCAGGCGGTATTCACTCTAGTGTGTCTCCCTTATGAGGCTTTGTTCAGCCTGGATGCGGTTCTGCGCACGGCCGGACGGATGCTGTTCACGCACAAGCGGCTTCTGGAATGGAACCCGTCAAGCGACCCGGACGGCCGCGGCCGCGCAGACCTATTCGCATTCTGCCAATCGATGTGGGGCGGGCCCGCCATTGCCAATCTCGCGGTGATTTATCTCGCGCTCTGGAGACCAGCCTCGCTCGCCGTGGCCGGGCCTGTATTGGGTCTCTGGTTTGCCTCCCCCGCTATCGCGTGGTGGATCAGCTTGCCGCTGGCCCGCCGACGCGCCAGACTGACGGCCGATCAGACTATCTTCCTCCGGGATATTTCGCGAAAGACCTGGGCATTCTTCGAGGCCTTCATGGGCCCGGAAGATCATTGGCTACCGCCGGATAACTATCAGGAGCGTCCCGCTGGCACAATCGCGCATCGTACGTCGCCGACCAACATAGGACTTGCACTGCTTGCCAATTTGTCGGCCTGCGACTTCGGTTATATTTCCGCGGCACAACTCGTCGAGCGCACGGCGAACACGCTCCAGACCATGAAGACCCTGGAACGGTACCGTGGCCACTTCTACAACTGGTATGACACGCAGTCTTTGAAACCGCTGCCGGCTCTTTACGTCTCGACCGTGGACAGCGGGAACCTTGCGGGCCATCTGCTGACGTTGCGGGCGGGTCTGATGGCGCTTCCCGATCAGCAGATCCTGGGATCGCGATGGTTCGAGGGGCTCGTGGACACAATGCGGATTCTGGAGAAGACGGCGGGTGGAGCGTATGCAGCTCAATTCGCTCAACTCCACACGAATCTGGAGTCGCGGCCGACCACGCTCGCCGCTACGCGGCTCTGTCTCGAGCGGCTGGCGGCGTCGGCCAGCGAGATTGTGGACCAGCTGGATCCGGCCTCCGAGAGCCCCACGAAGTGGTGGGCCGGTGCTTTCGCGCGGCAATGCCGGAGTTCCCTTGATGAGTTGACGCTCGGCGGCACTACAGAAATCGGCGAGTTCCCGACGCTGCGCGAATTGGCGAGGCTTGAACTGGAGCTTCCAGGCGCAAGCCGGCGTGCCACGGCACGGATTGCGGCTATCGAAAGTCTGGCGCTTGAATGTGGAGAGCTCGCGGCCATGGAGTATGACTTCCTGTACGACAAGGCGCGTAACCTCCTGGCTATTGGATACAACGTGAGTGAACGGCGGCGGGATGCCAGCTACTACGATCTGCTGGCTTCCGAAGCCAGATTGTGCAGCTTCGTAGCCATTGCACAGGGGCAGCTTCCGCAGGAGAACTGGTTTGCCTTGGGGCGTCTGCTCACAACCGCGGGTGGAGAACCCATTCTTCTTTCCTGGAGCGGCTCGATGTTCGAGTACCTCATGCCTCTCCTTGTGATGCCCACGTATGAAAACACGCTGCTCGACCAGACCTCCAAGGCGGCGGTTGAGCGGCAGATCGCGTATGGGAGGAAGCACGGCGTCCCATGGGGGATTTCCGAATCCGGCTATAACACCATCGACGCACACCTCAATTACCAGTACCGCGCATTCGGCGTACCCGGGTTAGGACTAAAACGCGGCCTGGCGGAGGACCTGGTCATTGCGCCATATGCCACGGCGCTGGCGCTGATGGTGGCGCCGGAAGAGGCGTGCCTCAATCTGCAACGGCTGGCCGCGGCTGGGTTTGAAGGCAAATACGGCTTGTATGAAGCCATCGACTACACCCCGTCCCGTGTGCCGCGCGGGCAATCGGCCGCCGTGGTCCGGTCGTTCATGGCTCATCACCAGGCCATGAGCTTTCTATCTTTGGGCTATCTGCTCCTCGATCGCCCCATGCAGAAGCGATTCGAGTCGGATCCATCGTTTCAGGCGACCACGCTGTTGCTCCAGGAACGGATACCAAAGACTACGCCGTTCCACTCCCACACCGATGAACCCTCGGGCTTCCGGGCGAGTGCGAGCGCCGCGGAGTCGCCGGTGCGCTGCTTCGAGACCCCCAACACGCCGATCCCGGAAGTGCAATTACTGTCCAATGGGCGATATCACGTGATGATCACCAATGCGGGGGGTGGGTACAGCCGCTGGAAAGATATCGCGGTCACGCGCTGGCGTGAAGACGGCACCTGTGATAACTGGGGGACATTCTGTTATGTCCGCGACCTGAACAGCGGCGAGTTCTGGTCGACCGCATACCAGCCGACACTGAAGCAACGGAAGACTTACGAGGCGATCTTCTCGGAAGGGCGGGCCGAGTTCCGCTCCATGGGCCGCATATTTGCCATGCACACGGAGATCGCCGTTTCACCCGAGGATGATATCGAGTTGCGGCGCGTCACCATCACCAATCGCTCACGGACGCGCCGGACCATCGATGTCACCAGTTACGCCGAAGTCGTCTTGACATCGCCGGCTGCCGACGCCCTGCACCCGGCATTCAGCAATCTTTTTGTTCAGACCGAGATCGTCCGCGAACGCCAGGCAATCCTGTGCACCCGCCGTCCCCGCTCCCGCGACGAGGAGGCTCCATGGATGTTTCACCTGATGGCGGTGCATGGAGCGGATGCCGGAGGAGTCTCCTATGAGACGGACCGCATGCAGTTCATCGGGCGCGGCAACACCATCGCCAATCCGCAAGCCATGAGCGGTGCCCCGGCGCTTTCGGGCAGCCAAGGCTCGGTGCTGGATCCGATTGTCGCCATCCGGTCTCAAATCACGCTGGATCCCGAACAATCGGCGACCATCAATATTGTCACCGGCGTCGGCGCCAGCCGCGACGCATGCCTGGGCCTGGTCGAGAAATATCAGGATCAGCGTCTGGCGGATCGCGTTTTCGATCTGGCCTGGACCCATAACCAGGTGGTCCTGCGGCAGCTCAATGCCACCGAGGCCGACGCGCAGCTCTACGGCCGGCTGGCCGGTTCCGTCATTTATGCCAATGCCTCGCTGCGCGCCGACGCCAGCGTGCTCATCAAGAACCGCCGCGGCCAGTCAGGCTTGTGGGGTTACTCCATTTCCGGCGATTTGCCGATCGTGTTGCTGCAGATTGGAGATCCGGCCAATATCGATCTGGTACGCCAACTCGTACAAGCGCACGCGTATTGGCGCTCCAAAGGACTGGCCGCGGACCTCGTCATCTGGAACGAAGATCACGCCGGTTACCGGCAGCTGCTGCACGACCAAATCGTGGGGCTGATTGCCGCGGGCATCGAAACGAACGTGACGGACCGGTCCGGCGGCATCTTTATAAGGGCTGGCGATCAGATATCGGACGAGGACCGGATTCTGATCCAATCGGTCGCGCGCGCCGTCGTCACCGATACCCGGGGATCGCTGGTGGACCAGATCGGCGGCCGGAGCGTGATGGACGCACCGGTGCCGTTGCTGGCTCCGACCCGAACCCGTCGTGCCGAACTCCCGGCCGCCGCCGAGGCGCCCGCACGCGACCTGATCTTCTTCAATGGCCTGGGAGGTTTCACGCCCGATGGGCGCGAGTACGTCATTACGACCTCCGAGGGGCAGACGACACCGGCCCCGTGGATCAATGTGCTGGCGAACCCGCAATTCGGAACCGTCGTCTCAGAGAGCGGGCGGGCCTACACCTGGAGCGAGAACGCGCACGAATTCCGCCTCACACCCTGGTCCAATGACCCGGTGAGCGATTCGGGCGGGGAAGCTTTCTACCTGCGTGATGAAGAGAGCGGCTACTTCTGGTCCCCCACGCCGCTGCCCACGCGCGGGGCGAACCCCTACATCAGCCGCCATGGATTCGGCTACAGCGTCTTCGAGCATACCGAGAGCGGCATCCACTCGGAGCTGTGGGTTTACGTGGCGCTGGACGCATCGGTCAAGTTCTCGGTGCTCAAGGTACGAAACGAGTCAGGACGAACGCGCCGGCTTTCCGCGACGGGTTATGTGGAATGGGTGTTAGGCGATCTGCAGTCTAAATCGTCCATGCATGTGATCACCGAAATGGATCCCGCGAGCGGCGCTCTGTTCGCGCGGAATTCATACAACGCGGAGTTCGCCGGCAGAGTTGCCTTTATCGACGTGGACGACGCGGTCCGGACCGTAAGCGGCGACCGAGCCGAGTTTCTTGGGCGCAACGGCACACCGCGGAATCCGGCGGCCATGATGCAATCCCGGCTTTCCGGCAGGGTAGGCTCGGCTTTGGACCCGTGCGCCGCGATCCAGGTTCCCGTCGAGCTCGCCGCCGGGCAAGAGCGGGAAATTATCTTCAGGATGGGAGTGGGGAGAGACGCCAGTGACGCCACCAACCTGGTGCATCGCTTCCGCGGATCCGGGGTAGCACGCAGCGTGCTCGAAGCCGTTTGGCAATATTGGAAGCACACTCTCGGTGCGGTGCACGTGGAAACCCCCGACCCGTCCGTGAATGTTCTGGCCAATGGCTGGCTGGTATATCAAACTCTGGCGTGCCGACTGTGGGCGCGAAGCGGATACTACCAATCCGGGGGCGCGTTCGGTTTCCGCGATCAATTGCAGGACGTGATGGCGCTCATCCATGCCGAGCCGCGCCTGGTGCGGGAGCACCTGCTCCTCTGCGCCGGGCGCCAGTTCCGGGAGGGAGATGTGCAACATTGGTGGCATCCTCCCTCGGGCCGGGGCGTCCGCACACATTGTTCGGATGATTATCTCTGGCTGCCGCTGGCCGTGTCCCGTTACGTTCTGAGCACAGGGGACACCGGGGTGTTGGATGCCCCCGTTCATTTCCTCGAAGGCCGCCCGCTGAACCAGGAGGAGGACTCGTACTACGATCTTCCCATTCTGTCCGAAGAAACGGCTCCGTTGTACGAGCACTGTGTGAGAGCGATCTTGCACGGCCTGACGTTTGGTCAGCACGGGCTGCCGCTCATGGGTTCGGGCGACTGGAACGACGGCATGAACAAAGTGGGGGAACACGGCAAAGGCGAAAGTATCTGGCTGGGATTCTTCCTCTACAAAGTGCTCACGCGGTTCGCCGAAGTGGCCCGCCACCGGGGGGACCTGTCCTTCACCGAACGTTGCCGGACCGAGGCGGCGCGCGTGCTCGCGAATATTGAGCAGAATGGGTGGGACGGCGAGTGGTACCGCCGCGCTTACTTCGACGACGGCACGCCGCTTGGGTCCGCGACTAATCCCGAATGCCAGATCGACGCGATCGCGCAAAGCTGGTCTGTTCTATCAGAGGCGGGCGATAGCAAGCGCTCGCACATGGCGATGGCCGCCGCCGATAAGCGCCTGGTTCGCCGAAAGGATGCGCTGGTACAACTTCTGGATCCTCCGTTCGACAAGTCAGATTTGGATCCCGGCTATATCAAAGGGTATGTCCCAGGCGTTCGAGAAAATGGCGGACAATACACCCATGGGGCGATCTGGACCGTAATGGCATTCGCCGCCTTGGGCGACAGCCGCCGTGCGTGGGAATTGCTGGCCATGATCAACCCAGTGAACCACGCCGCAACTCCGGAGGCGATTGCAACCTACAAAGTGGAGCCGTACGTGGTCGCGGCCGATGTCTATGCAGTCTCGCCCCACACCGGTCGCGGTGGATGGACCTGGTACACGGGCTCAGCCGGCTGGATGTACCGGTTGATCGTGGAATCCCTTCTCGGGCTGAGGCTCGAAGTGGATGAACTGCGGTTCGTACCGTGCCTTCCAGCGCATTGGAAGGCGTTCAAGGTGCACTACCGGTATCGGGAAACGGTCTACCATATCGCGGTTGAGGGGACCGAAGCCGCTGCCGGCGAAACCAGAGTAACCGTTGATGGTTTCGAGCAGCACGACCAGATCGTTCGCCTGGTTGACGACCACCAGGAACACGCCGTCGAGGTCAGCATAGGTACGGCACAGACTGAAACCAGTTTGTAAAGTGCCTCTCAGGCAGATTGGAACCAAGCCGCAAACCCTCTGGCCTGCCGCTTACTGGCCATTATTGGAGCAGGCGGGCGCCGATCAAGACCACTAGATGTAGAACAGGGATATTTCGCGCATCCCAGCTGAGACCCGGCTGACCGTATACCCGCAACTAACCCTATTCACGAGCAAGAAGCCATTTGGATCGGGCCGTCGGGGTAAGTCCAACTTGCCTTATTGATTCAAGCAGCAACGGCCTGAGTCTGGCTGCAATATGCGCCTTAATCACTGGCGGTTAGCTAGCTTAGCCGCCCAAGCAACGCGGACCCTCACGCCAAGCGTATCTGTGTTACACTAACAATGGATTTGATCCCGCCGATTATTCAAGGCAGACTGGTTTAGCCTCTTTTCGCTATATTCGTCGACCTTCCAAATTAGCCGCTGTTCAAAACCAGTAAGGAAACAAAGACGAATGAAGAATATTTATGTAGGCAACCTCAGCTTTGGAGCGACGGAAGAAGCTATCCGCGCGCTATTTGCTCCGCACGGAACCGTTGGACGAGTCAACATCTGCACGGATCGTGATTCAGGACAACCCCGAGGTTTTGGATTTGTCGAGATGGACAACGATGGCGAGGGTGAAAAAGCGATTGCTGCTTTAAACGGCGCCACCGTTGATGGCAGAGCGCTGAACATCAACGAAGCTCGTCCCAAGACGGATCGCGGCGGCGGTGGCGGCGGTTTCAATCGCAAACGCTGGTAGGCTCTCACGCTATTGGCCCCGATTGGGGCACAAACGCCCAATCGGGGCCGCATCTAGTCCGAACATCGTTATAAGAGCGTGCTGGCACATACGCGATCCGGCAATCTGCTAAACTAAAGTTGGCATCACCCACCATGAGCCGAGCGGCCTAGCTGTTTTCCGGCCACCTTCACCGTCCGTCCCGGATGGCTCTTGCCAGAAAAGGACGCGACTACATGCAAGCCCCTCAGAACTTAGCGATATTCAACAAGGGCGATGAAGTATTTCTTGCCAGGGGATCCTATGAAGGCACTCTCGGAGTCTTTCTTAACCTGAGAGGTGACCCTAAGTGGGCTGATATCTTAGAGCGGAACTCACAGGTTCGATCTCACCCGGTTGAATGGCTGGAACACGTCAAGCCGGGTACCACAAGCTGAAACCAGTCGCCCAGACGGATTCCGGCGAAGCAAGGACATTCAATGACTAAAACGGTTCGCTCCCGATTCAATCATGACGTGGGTGAGAGCGTCGAAGGCTGCAAGATTCTTGAAAAGAGCATCGTCGCCCCGCCGAACGAGGTGGAGCGGCGGCGGGGAATCTATGACTATCTCGTGGAAGCTCAACCGGCAGTGATGAAGGCGACGGCATCGCGCGGAGCGGCGCCCACACGGGAATCCTATACCCGGGCGACTCCCGATGAGATGGGCGGACGGGTGATTCGGCGATTCCCTTCCCGATAAGCTGAGGTTTCTATGCTCTTAAAGGCCATTCCGTTTCTTTGTCCCAATTGCCACTCGAACCGCGTCAACCCGTCGCGCGGTCCGTTCGACTGGCTGCTCCGCATGTTTGGGCGCAACCCGTTCCAGTGCCACCTTTGCAGCACCCGGTTTTACTTTCCTCATGGTCCGCTGACGCAAGATGGCATTTAAATCCCGCAAAACATAGCGGAATTTTTCCCGGCTCTTCGGGTTCAGCGCGTAGTCGCGACAGTGGACATTAACGTGCGGCGCGGAGCATCGCTGTCCCCAGATCCGCCCGCTTTCGGGCTCCTGCACAAACAGGGTAACCCGTACGCCTTTCAAATTCTCGCCTACGGGAACGTCCTTGGTGAATGCCATGTCGGCCCTTACGTTTCCCACGCGCTGGATATTCGTGACGATGGCAACGTGATACAAGGCCGTCCTTTGGTTTTCTCCGCGCTGCACGTCGGACGGCGAAAATCATGCAACTCCGCCATGACGCTAGTGTCCCGAGTGAGAAATACATTTAATAAATCTGGACGACGCTGCATAATTGGGCATGCGCACAGGTCGTCCCAAGAAACCCCTGGAAATCACCGCCGACGATGTTGGAGCAGGGGATCATGCCCGGCATACGCCTGGGCCGGCGATGGATCATCACGCGGCACGCTTTTGAGCAATGGGAGCGCACCTGCGGCATGCGGCCTGGCGCTGGACTTCCCTCGCAACCAGAGGTAACGGTGTTGAACTAATGCCAGTCCATAAACGCAAGTACCCGTCGGGCACGACGGTCTGGTTCTTCAAATTCCAGCCCATGGGCGCGACGCGCGGGACTTCCACGATTCGGGGGTTCGGATTCGCCACGAAAGCGGGAAGCGGAAGATGCCGAACGCTAGCGGCGCATCGAGGAAGAGCAGAAGTATGAGTTGCGAAGGTGGCTGTCAGCGTCGCCGGTCCGCTGCCAGAGACACTCGCGATGCTTCTGGAGGAGTTCTTCCGCCAGCACGTGGACCAGAAACTCGCACCCAAGACCGTCGAGCGTTATCACGAGCAGGCGGCCTGCCTCGATCGAGATCTGCTCAACATGCCCATCGCGGAGATTATGCCGCTCCATCTCAGCCGGGAGTGGAACCGGTTGTTAGAAAGCGGTGGGCACCATCGCCGCACCAAGGCGCCGCGCCCACTCTCGGCCAAGACGGTCCGTAACATCGCGGGGGTGGCATCGAGCGCGTTCGCTCGTGCGGTGA